>Ga0123357_10007569_pt1 | contig 13442 bp, 7 predicted proteins | sample TergutEmb28metaG_FD_89873 | JGI IMG/M metagenome (GOLD analysis project Ga0123357, IMG submission 89873) | Embiratermes neotenicus P4 segment gut microbial communities from Petit-Saut dam, French Guiana - Emb289 P4 | ecosystem: Host-associated > Arthropoda: Insects > Digestive system > Gut ...
TTGTATTGTGTGGATGTCCATATATTGTAAGTTGTGTTGTAAATTGTAAATTATAATTGACGTGTCCAATGTTACATGTGTGACTGAATGGATGAACAAATAAACTAAACTAAACTAAACTAAGTTAAGAAACAAGGTCATATTAACAACTTACCTTATGTTCAACAGCGGCACAATGAATACAACATACATTCCTCAGTGGTACAGAAATCTTACCATAAGCCATATAGTTGTTTTATTTTGGTTTTATTTGGACCCTAAAAATCATGGATGCAGATCTTATTTGGGACATACACTACATTTACATAATTATAGTACATAAGGCTTCTGTCCCTCAGAATCACATGTACTCCTTACTGAGAAATGAAACCCACACACACCTGATGCAGGGCTGTCAAACCATCTTCATTGGTTGAATCAGGACTAACACCTTTCATTAACAACCGCCTCACTGCAAAGAAAAATAAATACTAAACATACAATGAAAATAAATTCACTGGTGCTTCATGGTTTCTATACACCAGAGGAAAATTTGTAACTAATATCTTACACAAAACAGTAAACAGTTACTTAAATTTCTTTCACTAACATTATATTTTAAATTATACATTATTTTTTTGTGATTTTTGCTAACCAAAGAGTGGCAATGTATTACAATGCCAGCTTCCATATCCAGAATGGGGAAACAGAGATGGAAATCCTTTAGCTGAGACACCAAGAACGGATATGCTCTTTTCACAGAAATTTGGGGCCTAAAGTAAAGCAAAACATGGTCTCAGCCAGCACCGAGGACAATCAGTATGGTTAAATGAAGTGACATAACTTGACACATGATTCAACTTGCCTTCATCAATGTCATTCCTAGCAGCAGCTTCCAAAAGCATAACACTGTCACTGAAGTATATATGTTTGTTGGACTTAGAAACTTTTTGGCCTGACCACTTCTTCTCTCGCTGTGTCCACACTTTGAGCTGCTGCAAGCGTCGACGTCGTGCCATGTGGAGACGTTCTTGGGTGCTTAACCGTTCCACATGGGCCATTTCAGCCACAAGATCTGCATGCTCCATATCTGGCAGGCTGTAGTACTGAAATTTCAGTGTGTTACTGGTCTAAATAAAACTATGGTTATACAGTGCTTAATCATGGTACTATACATCAGTCCATCAGACATGACAAGTGCCATTTCTCTCCTCAAATCATTGTAAACTGTGTCATCATTGCACTGTTATCTTATCAAAGCTTAACTAGAATTCTTTCGCGTCAGACAATTATACCCAATTTATCCAATAACATGTTCATGACGTGATAACAAATTTTATCAATCAGAACCCACACCCTTTTATACTGATATAAAGTATCACAGATGCGATCTGTTTGCTTACCTCCTCTGGAATCTTGAGCGAGATCAGGAGTTAGTGGCATTTACCTCCATTTCCTTGTTACGATGTCAACATGTGTGCGCAGCCACAATACAGAATGCATCTTCTCAGTCTACACGAATCTAGACAATAGCATAATACAGTTTCAGTTCAATCCAATTTCAGCCGTTCAACATCAATGGTTTTCACCTACTCCTGCACGATAATAATCCATACCAAACGCAACCGGTTGCCATTTTCCAGATTTCAAAACTGTAATTATTATGAAAAATTTGTTCCATCGTCATCTTAAAAATTGTTTAAGCAGACACAAAATGCACCTTTCTGCAGCAAGGTCGAAGATACAATTTTTATGGCCAGATAATTGCCACGAAACGTTTTCCGAATAATGTGCACCAGCGCAATAATTCAAAATCAGACCATTGCTCGAATAATAATTATTTACTCACTGCCTACTATTACCTCCAATCCGTCCACATCTTACTCCGAAAGCACGGATCATCCGTCAGCACAGATCCCTTGGATCTAAACTAAATAATCGGCGCTGTATGTGTGTCATACTAACCCATGATCATTACTAAGCAAACTTACCGTTTGATGGCAGTGAAATCTGTAGAGACGTACGTCGAGGTGGGGTGGTATGGTATATTTTTACAAGAAACGTAACAGGTGGGAATGTATCTTATCTGTATAGTGAGTTAGTACAATACATCGTACAAATTGGAATGTTAGACTATCCTTGTGGAAGAATGATTTATGCTGTCAATGCAGGATTGTACGCTGCTGCCTCAAGTTTGTTGGGAAAGTTGTCTGGAATACAGGATTATTCAACATGTGTCAGTATCATTGTGTCTTTCTCAGTGACAGTAATTTTAACTAAGACTGGGAATATATTTCTTAGTCCCATTCCCAGAATGGTGTGAAAGAAATTGTAACTATTCTCAGCGAGCAGGTTCTAAGTGTTGGCTTGTACAGTAACCAGTGTTTGTAGAAGAGGTTGTGGCATCAGTAGCCATTGGAGATTTTGTGCCTTGGTGTATGTTTCATATTACCAGGTATGGCAGTACCCAGAATTTCGTCTCAACGGGCTTAAAAATAATAAGGGGTCTACTGTATAGTGAAACCTGCAGTTAGCTGGGGGGAAGAGGTTAGAAATGTTCACTCGTGGAGAATTCCAAAATGTGATCTTTTCCATCGCCGTGTTTCGCTGCCTTATACGATTTGATTATTCCTTTGTTGTTTGTAGAAAAGGTCTACTGCAGAAGTAGTGGGATATAAAAACGATTTGTGACCTTGGCAGTGGAATGTGAGGGATTATGGGCACCAAGTGACCGATTTACCTGAAACTTATAATGGACATTAAATTGGATGCCACCCAACCCTGATACATTTTAAAACTCGCATAAACAATATAAATTTGATAGTGTGAAGACTAAAGTTAAACAATTTCAGTTTGCACATGGTTGATATTGTTACAGGTGGGCATAGTTTTAAAGACGTTGTTGATTGTGCTTATGGTGGCCTGTAATGTTCGGGTATGGACATGTTTTGTTAAGGCATTACAACATTCAGCCTCTTCTTTACCACCCACTGTAACTAGCACTGCAGTCAACTACATCAGCTCGGTATGTTATTTTAAATGACAGTCATTAGTCACCACCTTGAACTGCCATTTAATATGATTTATCACAACAGGATGAATTCTACAAAAATTGTTACAGCTGGTCAAGTTCGCATCACCAACAAGCATGTGTTGAGGGGACTAATAGAATTTGTTGTGGTTGATGGTATGTGTTTTTCAATTTTTAGTATGATGTACCACAACAGATGGATTCTAAAAAAAAAAAATTGCCATTTAAGTTCCTGGATGATTTTAATTTTTGTTCAGTTTGTACTTTGCATGTAATTAAAATTGCACTTTATTATATTTTCCAACAGACCTGCAGTTCTGTTTGAAACATTTTTCGGTATGGTGTATGTGAAACTAATATTAATTCAAGTAGTGTTATTAGCTTTGTTGCAATAGAGATGTATCTGAAAGACATGAACTTCAAATTAAGATCCATGTGGTATGCTGAAATGTGAAAAACATGTTTGCAAAATATTTGTACTACAAATTAAAGAGTCCACCTCTACACTTCTGTTCATTGTATTGAAATTTGGACTAGCATAATGCACTGCAATGTATCCTGTAACATGCTGAAATACATAGTAATATCATAGCAAAGTACAGATGTGAAGTAGTCAACCTTAAGGATAGCAGAGTAGCAGCGCCAGTGTTCTGTTTGAAACAGATCAGAATATGCAGGGAATACTGTCTCCACTTTATTACATATTCAAAGATCTAACACAAGAAGTGTTATCATGTAAAGTTATAAACAGAGAAACATCTAATAATTTTCAAATATAAAAATGGCCACATAAAACCACTTTGAAGAGTCATCATCCATCCAGATTCCAGTGCCGTTATGAGCAGCCTGAGAGATAAGATGTCTTGAAGCTCATGTAAAGATCTCAGTAGTAAATAATGAAGGATCCAAATACTGTCAGATACAAGTAGTGTGTATTACATAATTTTTTATTACAGCAACTTGCTTCAACCTAATTCTGTCATCCTCAGGCCAATAATTCAAAATTCCTAATATGTACTGTATACAATTGTGTTAAAAGATATTAGTAATGGAGATTTTGATTTTTACAATTAAACCAATACTTGTTGCTGTGTCAGATTTGTTTTGATAATAATTGCAGTGATTAAAAGAGGATTCAAATATGCTTCTATATTTCAATGTGGTAGGAGGATATGCAGTGTAAAGTCCATAGAATGGTATATTGTGTGTGGCCTTGTTGGTCTAGTTTATGCTTGTAGCTGTACCTCCTTGTTCATTATAAATTATTGTTTTGAATTGGTGGTTAATTATATTGTATTCCCATACTGTTTAAGAAGTGTTGGATCCAGTGCACAAATATAATGGTGTAACATCGCTCATGCTGGGTCCCTCATTTGCACAATACAACACAGTAAGTTATCAATTCTTTGGAGTTACACTACACACTAGGCTGAAGTGATAACTATTCCAAGGTACAAGACAGGTTTTAAGCTGTATTCAATTTCAGTATAGTCTTGTAATGTGCTTGTCTACAGGTCATATAATTTTTTGACAGTGTTTTCATGTAAGTTTTTTCAATTATATTTATTATGATTTTTTCCACTATTACAACACATAACACCACATGCTGTTTCAGAAACTACCTGTTTCTGAAATATTGTGTGGTGTTAAGTGTTGTGATAATAGAAAAAGTTCTAATTAGGTATATTAATGGGTGTATTGTTACAGGCCCTGCTGGGACACCTTGTATTTGGAGAAGTGACATCATTATTTTGGTGGGGTGGTGCTATGCTGGTGTTGCTTGGCTTGATGCTTATTTGTAAGCCACATAAACAGCATGATCAATAAACTGATCACAAACTCACATGTGTTTTATTTATCATCATCCTAGAACCCATGTTTATTCAGTGTGTGGGATGTGTCACCATGTAGTTTGGTGGATCTAAAGGATAGATGATTGATCTGCTGTGAAGATGCAGCAGGTTCCTTCCAACATTGGTATCAGTGTGCCATACTAGATGGTGTCACATCCTAGAGGACTGCAATCCTAACAAATTCAGGGTGTTGATTATCGTAATAAAGACAAAATAAAGTTTCAGGGTGCTTGAGAACATGATGGTAAGGGCATACTTAGACCTAAGAGAAAGGAACTAATGGGAGGATGGAGAAAATAGTGTAATGATGACCTTCATAATTTCTAAGCCTGCTGTTTAGTATAGTTGGTAGTGACTAGGCTGTAGCCTGGACAAATGAGGACTTGGGGTTGGATTCTTGGCACTGCAAGAGATCTTCTCTCTCTCTCCTCACAAGTGTCCATACTGGCTCTAGGATTTACCAGGCTCATATTAGATGGGTAACAGGGGTTCTTCCCCCTGGGCTAAACCAGTTTTGGAATGAAATTTATAGCTGCAGTTAACAATGCATGAAGCTGCACCTCCACTCCCATAAATGCCTTCATGGCATGCACGGGAACAACTTTTAGCTTGCCTGTTCGCAGAATATATTATGACAGTGAATGAATCATTTGGGGCATTTGATACACACATAAAGATGAGAAATACAAACCAGACTTTCAGAAGAAAACCATAGAAGGAAGACAGTGCATGTGATTACTATGCATAAATGAGAGGTTGATATCAAAATTGATCTTAGAGAAGATGGGTATGAAGGTGCAGACTGGACTCATCTGGCTGAAGGCTAGGATCCACTGCCATATTTGTGACAAGTAGATACCATGAAGGCGGAGATTTCTTGAATTAATGATTAAATGTATTTGCCGAAGGACCCTGCCACATGGTGTTGGCAATAATTTTTAAATAAACACATGGAAAGAATGATCCTAGACAACACGGAAACGCCGCACTCGAAAATGTGAGCCCAGTTTTGAGTGGTTGAACCCCGTGCGGTCACTATGAAAGCCCACAGCTAACAGTCGAAACTAATTAATTATGACAACAATGACGTTTTTTTTTCAAATGCATCACACCAGTTTGTGAGCATGCTTCGATTTTTGACATTAGCCTCACCCAGTCAGACGGGGTGTAACCCGCGAACTATAAGTTTTAAAGTAAAGCGAATGCAGCGTGGTGGTGTGCCGACACAAATCGCGAACTTTGATTACTGCCCCTCCCGAAGTGGGTCGGGTCATATCGATCGGCCCCTGCTGGTCGGCAGGTTGCGGGCCTCAGTCGACATGTGAACGCGCCGCAGAGCGGAGCAGCCATGGGCAATGGCATGAATAAGGTCAGTAAGCACGCCTGTCTTATTGCAGACTGCTTTGGGCTCCTGGGGAACGAGGTATGTTCATTTTCCTCATGCTTTACCTCACACATGCGAGATTTGAGGTTGTCAAAGTGGTACTGTTAAAGATTTCCGTCTTGTGGGATATGACGCCGTGAAGAATGGAATATAGGTACCAACGTTTCGGACGAGGCTTCGGCCCCCATCTTCAGGGTAGGACCAGTTACCTCGCATATTTAATGTCATTTCTAGACACTGAGCTTGGCTGCATTATGACTGTGCGCCAGAGAACAACACTTATAATAATCAACTGTAAATGTGGAGGTTACACCAGTAGTTATTTGTGAATTAGTATCTAGCAAAGTATTTATATGTAATCGGAGCAAAGACAAGCACAGTAATGCAAACATAAGCAAAATGGCCATTTTTCATTAGGACTTTGATCGGCAAACAAAAGTTTCGCTCCCAAGACAGGTTTTACACCACATTCAACCTCTCGATAAATAAATAAATATATATGTATGTATACGAGCTTTGAGATTTCCACGGCGGTGAAAATGTAGATGGTTTCCTGGGTAGTGCCGTGTGGTCTCATAGGTAGATACCTGCGATTAAACGGATGGTTCCTGAAGATGGAGACAGCTGGTTACGCCGAAACACAAGTATCTGCTCACGAGTCATAACCCAGAAGACCACAGCCTAAATATACCCCAGCTGCCGCAATGCACCACTCCCCCAGCTTTTAAGAATGCAGATGCTCATATATATATATATATATATATATATATATATGTGTGTGTGTGTGTGTGTGTATATAAAACACATTAGAAGCGTTATGAATCATTCGCTGCAGCTTTCGTAAGCCTTTACTTGCGTCCCAGTTGTGTGGTTATATAGATGTGTAATATTGCGAGTGCTGATATTTATATAATGAACAAGAGTCACAAACATGCAGATGTCACGTCTTTTCAATACATTTACCTTGCACAAATAAAGAAGCTAAAAGAGCATGTATTACATTGGGTTAATAGTTGGGGCTTCAAATGTGCGCCACGAAAATAATCACATGTGTGTGAAATGAATGTAATATGCGTAACGAACCAACACTGAACTACTGTACTACAGCCGGATAAAAAAAAACGATAATTGGATTTTACGGCATTGAAAAAGTCGATAATGGAAGCTTGAGTAGGTTACTACATCTAGCCAAACATCCCCATTGCTGACGGTATCTGATGTGGTGGTATCCAAAGGAATTCATCTATAAACATGAAGTTCCGAGCATAATATACAGTCTACTTTTATTTTGCACAGGTTTCCGGTTCTGCAAACGTTATGCTCTTAATGTTATATTTGGGTAATAAATTCTGATCCTAAAATAACATGTCATGGTTTATCGGGTAAAGTCCTTAGTTTATCCAGCCCATATCGTTGGTCACTTTACAAACTACTTTGCACGGCGGCAGACAGCGCAGCGCCAGCCGATCTTAGTGTGCCGTGAGTCGTGGTCAAGGCATTTTATTTCTTTCTGTGGCAGTTAGCATGAGGTGTTTACGCACAATTTTTAAAAGACGATAAAGGAAAGTATTAGTTCAGTGTGTCGCAGTTAATATTTGGCTTTCGCACGCAGTATTTATAGAAGGTGCTGGAATTGGTTTCTTTCAGCTTCCCCACACGCGTCATATTTAACAGATACTTTGTTCACTGTACGTAGAAGTTCTGCTGGTGCAACTGAAGACTTCTTTTCACATCTTCTTCAGTTTGAAGATTATTACTGTGCAATTTGTCGTTTAACGCGCTCGGCAAATCACAATCACAAAGGTTCAGATTAGTCGAAAATGGAGGCCACAATCCCCTCATTATTTTGTCACCAAAAACTCTCGAAACAACACACAGAACTGTATGCTATATGAGCTCGTATAATGTCTGGCTGAAAAAAAAAAAATACATATGGTCTGTCGTAATCCGACAGGTACCTAAAAACATGGTGTCAATGTTTGTGTAACACATTGATGATCTCATGAAAGAAGGCCACATAATCCTATTGGACGCTCCTAGAACATCATACTCTGAACATAAAGTTATATAATGGCAATTCGTGGATCACGATTGGATTTTCTACAAAAATACCTTTTATTCTGAGAGTCTGCGTAACAGGACGAGTGTGGGGTACTGTTCTTCCATCACGCACCACACGAAGGTAACAGTTTCTAAAATTCACTCTTACTTCACAACCTATGCTGCACACTTCATGAATCAGAGTTATATGAAGTGAATGTAAAGACAACGTCCCCAATCCAGCACCAATTTCGTCCTGTTTTTCTTCGGCGCGTCTTCTATAGTTCTTTTCCTATCTGTAATTCAACCTGTCACTCGAAACCTTTTCACGTATTTTAAATTGTTTTTGTGTTATGAACATGCATGCGTATCAGTAATTTTTCGCTTATATTTACGATGGCACTTCTCGATGGATCGGTACTGAGCACGCAAACGACTTGTCGCAATGGTACTGTATAACATGGCCACTACAGACTGGCTTCACGACTAGGGGCATCACATCTGCGAGAGATTTCGTGGTATGGCAAGGGATTTCTGTTTTCTAAACTGTCCACACTGGCTCTTGGGCCCTCCCTGCTACCTATTCAATGGGCATTTGGTTCTTTCCCTGGGGTTAAAGTGGTTGGAGCGTGAAGGTGACCACTCATCTCCTTCTAGTGTCAAGGTTAAGAATGGAGCTATACGTTTACTACCCTATATGCTGTCATGGCGTGGACAGGGGGCACTTCAATTTACCATGCGGGTGTGTAAGTACCGATTCTATGCGCCATTATTCGCATGTAACTTAGCCATTTCGTATCGTCTTCATGTTTGATAATGTTGACTTACAGTATTTCACAATTAATCTTCGTTTATGCACAGCCTTTCGAATGACTGGGAACACAGCTTTGCTGTAAAAGTAGCGTTGCTAAGATACTTCTGCTGCAAATATCTAAGCACAGACCTAAAACAGAAAGCCTAAATGGATTAATTTACTCCGTTCTCTTGCCATTATGTACGGTAGCCACGGCTGTTGGGGTGGTGAAATACGTGTTTTGGATTCGATTCGATATATTCTTTAAAGTTTCAGCTACCTACGATACATTTTGATAATGACAACAAATAAAGCAAAAACATCCCAAGCGAAGAACGCTCAATAAATGAAAATTAATTCACTTGCCTGATTGACACATTTTAAATATCTGTGTAAATAATTCACTTTTATTCGTTTCGAAACATGTAGGCACATAATCCAGACGACTCTTATTTAAAGACACCTTTCTTCAGTGATTAGGCTCACAGTCAAAGCGGAAGTCTATATACGAAGTGGGCGGATTATAGTGAGCGCGTAATCGTACGTATGTATGATGGAGTTACTGAAATCAGAATTCATTCGTGCTTGACGTTTAACTGTACCTGATATGTTTTTGAACAACAACTTAAGAGACTGGTGCAAACAGCTGCAAGTCTGATGCTTACCGTTTATCTACTAAGCTTATTTAATTTGAAAAACCTAAGTCTGGTACGAAACAAATTCGAAACCAGTATTTTACAGTTAGTGTCTACGAGGAATTCCAACATAAAGTTGCCTAAAGCGGTCCAATGTGTCTTGTCTACCGATGTTTATGAAATGGATTTACATCCGTTTAGTACTAAATCCTTCGTAGCGACCCATGACCTCCTGATATGAAACATAGACTGTCCCAGAACTTCTGCCTTCACCCATCGCAATTTTGATATATATATACGGATTAAAATGTCATTAACTTAACACAGGCCGACCCCAGTGTTCGCGCTGTCTAAAACGTCGGTCTGCTGCCTCCCGCTTGCTGGAATTGCGGCTTCGAATCCCACCGGGGGCATGGATGTTTTGTTCATTGTGAATGTTGTATGCTTTCAGGTAGAGATCTCTGCGACGGGCCAATCCCTCGTCCAGAGACGTCCTACCGAGTGTGTGTGTGTGTGTGTGTGTGTGTCAGTGAGTGTAGTCAGGTGCAACAATAACCCTCTACACCTACAATGGGTAGATAGCAAGAGGGCAGAATAAAATAGAACTTGACACAGAAAAAAAGTCGTACAAACTCAATAATTTTACCAACAGAAACTCCGTATCGAAATCTGTCGCACATGTTGTCCGGCCACTGGGGTTGTTGTTTCCTGGTTCATTCACCTGCAGTGTATAGATGATGCCTTAGGAAGGATAAGGAACGAAGCATTTGAGGTCGTTCTTTCTTCCAACCTTCTTTTATATCTTTCTTTTATTTCTTGCTCGTCATTCTCGTCTCCTTCCTTCAATTTTTTTTTCTTTCCACACCACTGCCTACACCTTTAACTTGCAGAAAGAAGCACTAAGAAAATGTTAAATCGTCGCTCAAACATTCTACATTCTGAGCAATATCTTGTATCCGCAAAAAACACGAAGCCATAATTTAGGACACAACGCAGGCCTTTACAATACCCAAACAGAAATGGAAACCAATAGCATTCAGAATCTTGTCAGCTCATTTGCTTATCATTCTCTTCTTCACAATGTAAAGGCTATAGATAAAACTACATTCCATTGGTTGAAGAGCATCAGTTAATGCGGAATTTTGTTGTCGTGACACTGTATCCGGAATACACAGTAGTAACACATATCGGTATGAATCTGTTTCCTGAACATCGTGTGTGAAAACAAATTTAACCTCATAACGTGAGAGAGGTTTTATGACATGCACCATTTTACCCCCTTTCTATAGAGACGTATATGGACTATAACTTTTTACACGTTTGGGTCTAGCTACTGGCTCGTTGCCAGGTTTGTCACCCGTGAAAACCGTAATTACATGCGCACAATTAAACTTTCACCATAACACGTCCATATACCACAATGTCAACTGAAAAGGTGATACATGAGAAGTGTTTTGTTTAATAATGCTTTCAATGTCTAAGATCAATTAACGTCGGGGGCAGATGAATAAAATACGAATATGGCAATTGCTAGAGGTGGCCGCGCGGTCTACGACGTGGGTCTGCGGCCGCTTGCTTGCTGGGATTGCAGGTTCACATCCCTCCGGGGGCATGGATGTCTGTTTATTGTGAATGTTATGTGTTGTCAGGTAGAGGTCTCTGCATCGGGCTGATCACTCTTCCAGAGGAGTCTTGCCGATTGTGTGTGTGTATCATTGAGTGTGATCAAGCGCAACAATAGTCCTCTGTACGTACAATGAATAGGTATAAGAGGTCAGACTAAGTAAGAAAGTAATTGGTAGAATGATCCTGACAGGGGCAAAGTTAAGAATAAAAGACCTGTCCCAGTGCCACCATGACGACCACAAATTCAACATAGGACGGAGTGCGATCGAAACCGAGATTACGAGATTAGAGGCCCGCGACTAATTACCTATGTGACAGAAAAATGACAGCCAGGAAGCCGTTCACGCTTTCTTCTAGTATAAGTTAAACGTACTTCTCTTATATACGTATGCTCGCAAGTTATACTCATTAATACTAACGTTAAATATTATGTTATGCATGGGACGATGGGCTGATAGAACGCATTATTTAATATCCGCGCGTTTCATTAGCAGTTAAATGCGTTGACAGCCATGAATTAAAGAAAAATATCTGATGCTGAAGATACTGTCTTCTTGAATGTGTAACCGTATATTTTCATTGATAGGTACCAACATTTCCGAGGAATTTTCTAAATCGATCTTCAGGATAGAACAGAGCCAACTAACTCTTTTACTCTAAAGACGGATGCAAGAAGTCCCTCCCAAAACGCAGCGTATGCCTACTAAAAGACACGGCGCCACATCCCAGAAGACAGCCATTTTCGTAGTCACCTTGAGAACTTCAAATGACAACGTCCGATACGGTCTGTTACTGTTCTGTAGGCTAATTCAAGTCTTGATCGACTCAGAAACGTGACAGGAATTTCAATAAATTACAAGTGAATTTTAGTATATAGGCCAATCCCTAAGAAAATAGACTGCCCTCTCCGCATACGTAACCAGAGTCACGTGCGACGGACGTCCGTCAGCATCGCCAAGATTTTGTTCGGGTTAGCCAGATGTAGATATCACTCACCCGTACATAGTGCCAGTAAACTGCTGAATTACAAGACTTAGTTTTGTATAATTTTTGATACTGAATTCTCAAGAAAGCAGCGGATTCATCAGTCCTTTAAAGTTTCTGTCGGTACCAAATAAGAAAGTCACACAAGCAAGTGACAGCTTTCCTACGTTCCAGGGATGGCTGATAGGGGATCCGACTGCGATATGTCAAAGTGACTACAATCCGTCAAGTTACGATAATTATCCCCGGTACAAGGTCACAGTGTGTTACGAAAAAAATCACTTAACTTCGCTTTAGTGAACACGCTCAAATTTCTCATCTCATTTATAAGTAAACGCCAAGCCAACATGTCCTTACTAGGGGCTTCAGAACTAGCATTCTCATCAAAATAGCGATTTTAATTTACAAACTTTTGTATCTCTATTGTGTTTAGCGTACTATAGTTTGTATATGCGCAAGAGAAAGTAAATATTCACGTATACCTTAAAAGGCCACAGAGTGGACTGAAATTTTTCATGACCTATATTTCCCTGCCCACCCCTGCTCTAGACAGCTGAGTGTCGCATAGGCCTTCAAGTTCATAACTGATGTTGCCAACGAAATTTATGTTAAACTGGCGCCTATGCGACAGTGAATTTGCCAAACTAGAATAACTGTGGCCTTCGCTGATACTACAGCAGTTCGACGACATGAAATGTGACGGACTTCGCCCACCGCCGTCTTTACTAGAAACTGAACTATGTAGTTCATGCAGGAACGCTATGCGATCATTGTATTGATTGTCATCGTAATGACCCAAACGCAACGCTCTGCTGCACTGAATCCACCAGTTGAAATCACATGTCAACAGTTGGTCGTGTTTATGCCACAACACCCTGTTTCACTCAAGATGAAAACAGCAGGAAAAAGGGCGAACGCAGAACGTTTCCAAATAAATGCTTTGTAACTAATCATTCCTTCTCCTCCTCCTGTTTTTTTTTTTTTTTTTTTTTTTTTTTTTTTTTTTTTTTAAATTTATTTTTTTTTTTTCTTGTTTTTTTTTTTTCTACTAAAAATAAAACAAAAAAACAACACCGCCGGGGTGGCTAAAGACATCCTTATTAAATTCCAACCAAAA
>Ga0123357_10007570_pt1 | contig 13441 bp, 10 predicted proteins | sample TergutEmb28metaG_FD_89873 | JGI IMG/M metagenome (GOLD analysis project Ga0123357, IMG submission 89873) | Embiratermes neotenicus P4 segment gut microbial communities from Petit-Saut dam, French Guiana - Emb289 P4 | ecosystem: Host-associated > Arthropoda: Insects > Digestive system > Gut ...
CACAATCCATCCACTGACATACTTCATTCACCTGCCTGTGAAGATGGAACCGACAGCGAGTTCCGAAACGTCGGCATTTAGAACTCGGACGCCGGGGAATTACCCAAAAAGGAACAAATTACATTTAGAACACGGCGAAAGTTTAAAAACAGGACTTGTATCTGTTTGGCAACACAACTTGGATCCTCAGTACCAACTGTAAATACAACAGTGAAATGCTAGAAAAAAGTAAATACAATATTCTGCTGCCTCAGTACAAAATTGTCCACACAATTTGACAAATGACTTAATTAGAAACAAGATACTAATTTTTCAAATTTAAATTATATTAAATTACACAGAACCAATGCTGCCATTTGGTTTAACAAAATATGCAGATCAAACTGTCTGACATACAAGTACACTGAAATCATTGTCAACACAAAATATTATCTGTATTTCATATTTTAACATATAAGAGTAAACCATACATTTTAAAACTCAATATTTTACATTTATGCAATGGTTCTTTATGTTTGTGTAATATATCGTTTGTATGACACATCTCTGAGGATGGCCACAAGTGTGGTCAAATGGTACTAGACTTACTATGTTTATAATATGAGACACTCTTACATGTTTACATGCATTTGTTGGTTTCATCTCCATATTGGACACCAATTTTTGTTTCTGAGATCCACAGGTTGCAGATGTTCTTCACGTACTGCTGAAGGCTATGTGCTGAACATTTCTGTTCAGTATTATAGTCCAGGAAACTAATAAGCTTTAGTGTTTTATGCACATCTCTGACAATGTTTAAAGTGCATATAATTATGAGTTGTGCCCACAAAAATTAAAAAGTTCAAACAATACTACACTGACCTGGCGACAGATACACTTCATGGGGCACAATAAACAGTTAAGAAACAGCAAACTTCTAAACTGGTTATATTGAACTACATTTGTGTTAAGGAGATAAAATATATTCATATTTCATAACACAATGAAGGTTAGATTGAATCATCTGATGCCAATGTTACCGACTGAAAGCATGCAATGTGATGCTCAAAACGCTGAACTCTACCTCTTGGCAACAACCAATTAGAGCTGCTCTTAAATTCTGGTATTTTTGACACCACACCGGATATTTAAATTTGGCACCAAAGGTCTCAAGGTGAAAACCAAAGTTATTACGGCAAAGTACATGTCTGAGTTACAAGATTATAACTTTTGAATAAATACTCATTTACTCTTTTTGCCCAGTATATCTTATTTATTATTATAAGCACAACTTATAACAAAAATTCATGTAGTATTAAACTTCACAATTCACTAGTTATTGTACATCAACCATCCGTTTACACAAACACATTTGTAATCTCAAATAAAACATAAAATTCTGGATTATACCATCGTCAATGACTGCACATCAACCACCTACTGCCCACAGCACTGAACAACTCTTTTCTCACCATGGATCGTACCTGGGAACCCTCTTCTGTGCCACCAACAATACGGAAGCCAAACCCTGTCTCCTGTCGAACCAAAGTGACCAAGGTTTCTATCCATTCTACACCAGGTCCTGCAGGGTAAATACGCACTCCTGGTCCAAGACCCAGCCATCTCAAATCCCGAGGATATCTACAGACATCAATCACAAAATACCCGTATCCACTCTCCAGACAATCACAGGAGCTTGCCAGCTTGTGTAATGTTCACAGTGTGGCTTAGCCACACTGTGAACATTACACATATACACAAAATCACAACTGGGAGATAAGTACTTGTTACAGTATACATTATTAATCAGTATTTGTATTAAAATCAGTAAACACTGTCATACTGAACATAATTAAACTAATGTCAAGTGCAGTATAGTGAACAAATGCTGTACAAAGCAGATTTGGTAACAGCAAACTGCACTGTATAAATTAGTCACCAGATTACTTGCTATGTGAATTCTGTAACACTGCACAAAGCTGCAGTCAGCACGGCATGGCCACTGCTAGGCCCACTTCTGAAGGGCCAGGCAGCAATACACCTCTTTCAAAAACATTTACTCTGTTTAGAACACATTCCTAGCCCCAGTCACTGTAGATATTCTTGAAACAGGCAGAAAACACTTGGTGGTGCACGCACAATGCTTGCCCCTTCACCCCTCAAAAAAAACAATTAGCTAACAAGTGACATTTCCACTGCAATGACATTTAGAATTCAGGTCTTCTAAGTTTCAGACTGAGCAGCAGGGTTACTGGCACCTGATGTTTCAGACACCTTCAGAGGTCAGAGGGTCCACACAATCTAAACCATCCTCCTACCAAGGATAACAACCCTGAGAACATGAAGCCTCAAATATCATGCAGTCTACTCAGTAATACACTGTTACAATACAATACACTGTTACAATACAATACACAGAGGAATCCCAATGTAGAATATTTAACAACTCTTATACAATAAACACACAGATTATGTTATGGCAGTGAACCTGAAATGAAGTCCTTTAACAACTCCAAGGCAGAGGGGCTTTAGGCAAGGACAAAGTTGCAAACACCAACAAGGAAAAAAGTGCACCTGAAAGGATGACAGCACAGCTACTTTGCACAATCATTATTAGTGAAATAAAGTCCTACTGCTCTGACAGCTCTGACCCAGCAGTGTAACAAGGAACAGAAACATGACGATGATCTGGTGGTAACCTCAGGTGCACAGAACCAGTTGGAAAAGCAATCACAGTGTTTTAATATTACCTCTGAATACAAATATGAAAATTTTTCTTACACTTATGCATCTGTGTGATTAAACTCTGATATGTAAATGAAATTAATTACCACACACTGCAACATTATGAGTAACGTCATCATTGTACACACCATAAAGGAGCATGGAGGAATGGAGGCATAGTTCCACTTAATATTAACATTGGCTATAAGTGGAGGTCAATGGTTAGCCACGTGCCCCTCCTGCTACAATGCTGATACCCCCGAATTGGAGGCTGGGTGGACGGCTATTGGCTATTTGGACAAGAGAAAAACTCCTTGTCCCTGGTGGAATACAAGCCCAGATCATTCAACCGGTAGCCTAGTTAAGAGTGAAGATATGTTTCCCCCTTCTGAAACATGCAGACTGGTTCTGCAGCCCAACCAGCTAGGGCTGTTCCTCCAGCAAAAAGCAGCTGAGGCCTGAAGTCAACCACTCACCTCCATCTAATGCAACGGTTAAGGATGAGTGGAACAATACCTCTCCTCCCCCACATGCCTTCATGCTGAGTTCAAATGCTGTATCTTCCAGTTATGTAAACAGTTGCTTCATATGCATTTACCTTGTAACTGTACTTGGATGTGGCTGCTCATGCTCAAAACTGGTGCTTTCCTTCCTTTTGTTGGCATTGTCTGAGGCCACACAGTACACTGTGTCACCAGAAACATTCTGCCGCTGGGATGCATATCCAGAAACAGGATGCTGGTACCCAAAGTCTTTGTGAGGAACGTGGCCTGAATGAACATCAGCATAACCATAACCGTACCCAGATTCATACTGTCCTCCATAGCCATTGTGATATGGTTGTGGCACATAATAACTGACATAGTCTGTTGACGGTGATCGATTATTTGGGATATTGGCGTGATCTACAACAGTGGCATTGTATGTACCAGTGCCGGCAGAATGAGGGGTACTGTCTGGTGAGTAAGAGCCTCCATAATGGCCATCATGGCCTTTGTTCCAAGCATCCCTTTGTTGTAAGGATCCTGAATCCAAATTTGAGTCAGGATCCATATTATTTTCCAGGCCCCTGCTGCAACCATAATCCCTTTGTACAGGTCGCAAAGGATCTTGAAGTGAGGCTGCACCCAGACGATCACTCAGGTTGGCCACCGGACTTCTTCCACCACCATCATATGGATCAGGGTAATTAAATGCAGTTTTATAATTGTCATAAGGAGTAGTAAGAGGGGAAGAGACACCAACAACATCTGCACCATTCTCCTCACACTTTGCCACCCCAGCACCTCCCAATCCTACATCTAACGCTGTAGTCCTCACACTTTCCGAAGGTGACCAAGGTCTCCTGTCTCGCTCTGAAGTAGGTGTTTTTGGACGGTTCCTTGTGTCTACTAATGGAGTTTTTGGCCTATTGGGAATCACTTCTTTCTGCTGTGTACTGTAGAGATCTGCTGTAGGAGTTTTGCTACGATACATGCCAGCTGTTGAGCCAGTACTGCCAACGTTAGCTTTCCTGCCTCCTGTACTACCGCTACCTACACTACCAAGACCTGGTGCCAAAACAGGTTCATCTTTCTTCCTAGGTTTGTTCTTACCAGGAGAACCTGGACCACCTCGCTGAACCGTCACTGTTGCTTCCTGATTCCTTGCACAGTCCTTGAGCACCTGCACAACTTCACCATGACACATATTGCGCACACTAATTGAATTGATATCCACCAAGATGTCACCCTCCATCAAGTTCTTACACCTCTGCCTATCTAGGATCTTCTTCACTTTCTGACCGTACGCACTGTCAGCTATAGTGAAGCCAAACCCCATGGCACCTTTCACAATAGAGATGCTAAGAAATTCAGGCCTGTCCATGCCAGGGCTCTGGTCAACAAAACCACTCGCACCCGACGCCTCACTTAACAGAACATCTGTGCTACTTGGACGCTGAATATTCTTCGTTTTCTCAGCAGCACACAAATCAGGCATTGACTTCACAGAGCTGTTCACCAAATCTTCTGATCCATTGTGAGTATGGATACCATCTGAGGATACATCGAGGAAGTTGTAACTGCCACCTTTGAGACCAACATCATGTTCCATGTAGAGACTGGGATCTGCATCTACAACAGACATTTAATGACATCAGCATTTCACACTATATGAGATCAAATGATAGAATTATTCGCAAATAATAAACTGGGAAGGATGATGAAGATTGCAGTTTTTACCATACACAGTCATCCTTCCGGTTTCTACACTGTGTACTGCAGAGTACTGGTTCAAGAAGATGCTTTAGACTGTACCGCAGCATCCTCTTGTAACAATGCATATACCCTGAAGACAGAGGCAGTTATGCTTCCCTGTAATACTGGAACATTTAATCCCTATCTCTGGTAAAAATCTAAAACCCCATGCACTTCAGCATCCACTTTAACTAATGTGGTCTCCACAACAATGGAGGCAACAGGCACTTGCCCAACTATGGAACAGCCAACCAATACATGATGAAAAAACCCAACAGACAATAATCATTTAAACAACCACAAAAACCTGAACACTCAATAGTTTTCACCCAATGTGATGTATAATCACAGCACCTGCCTGCAGGGACTAAGAAAAGACTACAAGGAAAACCTCAGTCAGGATACCCAATGTCCTAATGAGACTCCATTTGGGCAGTTCCGAAACGGATGTCACTTTCTGAGAAGATTCAAACTCAGCACCTCCAAAATGCAGTAACACTACCTGACAAAATTCCTTAGTATACAGAGAAGAAAAAAGTGGTGAACTGTTATTTAAGAAAGCACCTTGAAGGAAACCACAGGTGAAATTTAGCAAGTCCCAAGTCCTTTTTGAGTCCCTGCATAATGTATTGCACTTGTATTAACCCTGAAATGACAGGGTTGGTATTTAGATGTCAGCACATGGTTTATGAAATATGTATTATTCGAACAGAAAAATATTATGAAATAACTGGAAATTTGTGGAAAATAAAATGGAAATTTTGGAGCATGTCTTAAAGTGCTATAAATTTCCTTGTTACCTCAATATATATATATATATATAGGGAATTTGTAGGGGTGTTTTTATGTGCATTTAAAGGTTCGTCTTCTTATGCATTACACTACATTCCATAAATAATGCAACTAAAATAAACATTTTATGACAGCATAAGACTTTCCTGAAAACGCTGTGCGTGGCGTAGCAACACACAGTGGAAGTAAACATAAACTTTCATGTTCCATGGTAACATACACAGCATATATACATATATATGTGCATGCCCAGTTTTAAAATGGGGGAAGAAAGAAAGAAGGCAGAAAAGAAAAAATGAAGAGGGAATAACAAAAGAAAGGAAAGAAAATAAAAGAGCAATTTACATAGAGAGACTATCAGATGAGGCCAAAACAGGCCTGCCAAAGTCTAACTTGTGACTGATGATGACAATGATGACATATCTACCAGAAACCATACATATATTCATTCATTCATCTGTTCATTCTCTTCAAGGCAGTATTAACAGCACATCTGTCAACTGCCTGCTACATAATTTTGCCTCTCGATCAGAGCAGAATCATACTAAATCCACGAACTAAAATTATTTCTTACCAACAAAAAATTAGAAACATATGGCTGGTTACACTGTAGAACAAATTTTGCTAAGGTGTCAGAGATGAAGCCCCACTGGGATATGGTACTGTGTAGTGTGGTACACGTGTTAATGTTTTAGATGCAGCTGCTCATAATCAGGTTCCTGGACAGGACACTATAAGCAGCACATCAATTCCATTCTTTTTATTTTGTCCACACAAAAGCAGAAAGACTGACAATTCTAGCCTTCTGTCACTGTACAAGTCATCCCAGTGTCCATGCAATATCAGGAACTACTCGTATGTGCCCAATCCAGATGACTTCCATCTGCAGCAGCACCACTGGCACAAGCTCAAATCTTGAACATAATTTGCAGCTAACTGTAGAGACACATACCTGGAGCATTTACAGCAACAGTTGTAACTACCTCAGTATTGGGGTCATTAGGGTCGAAAGGCAGTGGATAACCACGGCACACCTCCAGTGTGACTGTCTCTGCTGGGGCAATGGATTGGAACACGCTCACCATGTCGTGATGTGTGAAACCCAGCACACAGGTCTCATTGACATACACCAACACATCACCTGAGTTCAAACAAGTTGCCAAGTGAGAACAGAATCAGAAATACTGTACAGTCTTAAGGTATGCAGTTAACTGAAACAAATTTCAATGTCAAACTCCTACCAGGTTCCACAGAACCAGCAACACGCCATCAATATAATATAAAATAAAATAACCTCCAAAGGCATAAAGAACATGAATATTTACATATCACAAAATAAATGTTTATGCTTTCTGGAAGGTAAAATACATTTAATAATTAAAGAAAAGTCACAGTACATAAAGCACAAAAGCAATCGTCACTTAATGCAGGAGAGAGCTTGTCTGAGAAGAGAGTGATCTATGCAACGTCAGGACAGTGGGGGGAAATGACTCTTCAGCCACATGGTCTCACCCCAGTTTGTTGGAACCAGTCACAAAAGTTTAAAAAAACAGTATAAAAATGGTCATTCACAGAAGGTCAAAAGGCCAGCATCAATATTCTACTGTACACAGAATTGACACTAATGACACCAGTAAACATTTGCTTTCAGTAACAGTTTGAACTTCAGTTTGGGAAAAGCACAAATCTGTCAAATATTTTGTATTCAACTCTTACTTTGTGCCTAACACACTAGAAAGTCATAAAATAAACATCCCGTGCAACAACACACTAACACACAGCAAAAGATGGAAAGTTTAACCTACAGATCATTAAGCAGTTTTTGGTCAGTGAACAACCTAGTAGAGCTGGCAGATGGGTCTACTCTACACATGGTGCGGCAAGGAAAGGACATGTGTTCTGCTGTGTCCGCCAATCTGCTAACACTATCGCTGTACAGGAGACTTGCTGCTAGCCTTCTGCTTAACATTTTCCTAGTCAAGCACTGACAGATGAAGTGAACGTGATCAGACAGCATCACTGTCGTTAGCCTTCATTAGTGTAAACAACTTTCCAGGTAGTCAATCTATGTTAGAATATCTTAGGACAGGTTTACTGCACTAATGAACCTTTATGTGAGACTATACAACAGGGCTTCAAAATTTATAAATCTTTTTGATTCTTGCTTGTTGCAGTACTGTAGTGTATGACAATACTGATAACACCAGGTTCACAATGCAATATGAACACTAGAATAAAAAATGATCAACATTCATGAGGTAACCACCTGTCTGCAGTTTGCCATCAAGCCACGCTGGGCCATTAGGCACCACGGACTTTATCTGCAGAAACTCCTCTTCTGTATCATCTCCTCCAACAATGGTGAAACCCAATCCTCGTGAAGACTTTACAAGCGTTGTTCGAATCTGCTCACCACGCAGTTCGTTTGGATTACGGGTAAAGAAAGCACGTTCAAAATCTGGAAAGAAAAGCCACATCTTAAATGTCTGACAAAATGTACAACTGGACAATACATAATTGCCTAGTGTCAGTGCTTTATTTAACTTGCCTCAAGATCAGAAGATAATATTAAACAGACCAAAAGAATATATGGTAAAAGAGAGAGAGAGAGAGAGAGAGAGAGAGTGTGTGTGTGTGTGTGTGTGTGCGTGCGTGCGTGTGTGTGTGTACCAGACTGGTCTGGCCCAGGACAGGGGCCACTGCAAACATGGCTACGAACAATCTGGTTGATAAAATGGTAGAAATTTGATTAGCTGAAAACTAACAGCTTCTCAAGGAGAAAACAGCTCCACAGAGTTGAAAGAATAACTTTCATAAAATTTCATAAACTCACCATCTGGGCGTTTTGAAGTACCAGAGTGGTTGCTGAGAGCTGCCTGAGGTCCAGACAGAAACTGGGTTTTCATTCCTTTCTGATCATTGCAGTCTGTTACAGAAAAAAACATTCAGTTTAACACCAATACAGAAAAATCTGCAAGCAGAATAAGTACAAAGCGCACTTTCGAGACATGGCTTCATAACACAGAACTTTCATCCTGCATATACAGTATTCAATATACGATATTAAATTTGCAACCTGTATGTTGCTGTGATAATACAGGAATCTCAAACATCGATACCAGAAAGGTTGTGATGTATCGAGCTACAGCATACATATTAATAACAATTTAGTCCTACTACTTTTAAACAGTCCTCTGTTCACAATGATACTGTAGGCATTAATCATGGCTTGGGATTATATATTAACTGTGAATGAAGATCAGTGTGGGCATGCACGCATTTGTGTTCATTGACACACAATACCAGCACATGCCTGAACCACTGTAAATTCATTTACAAACCAATAATGTCAATCTGATATGAGATAAAATGAGTCTATCATTATCCATAATGATGGCAATCCTCATATAAGGTTAATTTTTTGAGGAGGGGGGAAGGGTGGCAGGCTAGATGCTGAACAATGCTGACATACAAATGCACAAATGGAATGACAAGAGACATGTGCCAGTTATGTCCAGCTGCCATGACATCAAACTTGTTCCAAAGAATACTGGATAAGTGGGTGGACGCTGTGGAACCTAAGCACGTATGTATAGTTATGATTTGGCCGCAGGTGGGATGACTTCACAAATAACTGCAAATCCTGAATGTGACAATCCATAATTCACACACGGTATTTCAGCTCGGACCAAAACACAGATCACCAAGTGAGGAGCACCGATCTAGCGAATTGCATCATCAGCACCAACAGGCTACCAGTGTGAGCTGGTAAAGATTAAACGACAGTGACTATCCTACCGGTTGTGCAACTACAGAGCTGCGCTTCAATTACGGGCAGGAGCAACTTCCATTCTGGGGCGATGATGAGTTGTCCACTTCTTGAAACAAGGGAAATTTCATGGAATTTCTCAATGTGTTGGAAAATCATGGCTCACTTGTTGAAAATCAAATGAATTCAGCCACTGGTATTTAATGTCAAATACAAATTAATTTTATTTCACTAAATCAGCTATTCTAAAATTCAAATAATTAAAAAACAAGCATTAAACACAGATACTGATACGTACTATTTATTTATGCTACAGAGTTCTGTACTTAATCACAATGTTGATAAATAACCAATACCAACTTTGCTGACACTGCTAAAATAAAGTCTGTTAAGTACGTTTTTAAAAAGTCCTAACGAAAATTAACCTAATGCTAAAACAAGCACACCTTTCTTTTACACTCTGCCACTAGTGTGCACAGACTACCAGCCCCACTATCCAGCTGTTGGTAATATACCGTCATGCAATCTCCACCTAATGCCTAGAAACATGAAACACCTTCCACTCTCAGAACAACAGAGGACAGGATGTACACTGGTACAAGCACAAAATAATACTGCCCTGACCATTACCTGTCCCTGAATGTCAAAACACCAGTTACAAAAGGGCACCTCCCTACAAGAAACAAACCTGAGTTTCTTTAATCATAACTTCACAAAAACGGTGTGCATGTTCAGGGGTCAAGTACAAAGTCCTTCACTACATACTTCTTACGAGGATCATTAGCAAATTTGCTAACTTCTCTATCTATATTTGGAACTTACTAGCACTGTCCTGAGCTGCCCGCTTAGCTTGGATCACTGGATTTTCATACTGTGTCCGCCTGTTAACATGATCTATGTAGTAGGTACCATAGTGTGGGTCATCTATTTTCTCCCAACCGTATGGCAATTCGTCATCTAAACATTCCTCCAGGGACTTCTTCTGAAACTTCGATAGTCGCGGGTCCAACCAGTGAGAGGTGCCGGAGTTATGACTGCAAAATTCAAACTCATTTAATATTTCACACACTTTAAACTACAGACCCGACTACATCAAGCTCCACAGACAACTACCAGCATATGGCCAAATTAACTTCGCTGATCAACTCCACACAGCAGACTCCTTCTTCAGAGGCTTACAGTTGCTCAAGTACTCAAGAAATTCCATGCCTTCCACACAATGTGAAATTTATTACCATGTTCACAAAGTCCCTCCATTTGCTTCTATAGTGAGCCAAATTAATCCATTCCACACCCCAGTATCCCAGTGCCTTAACATCCTGCATGGCTCTATAACTCACAATTCTTTTAAAATGTGGCAAAATTGAAATACGTGAAAAAAAAAAAAAAATTAAAAATCGGTGTTTGGTACCGAGAGATGTGGCTAATGTATTGACTACTTATGGAAATATCAGATTCTCCAAGGCCACTAGTTCTTGGAGTTAATTTGATCTTAACATTCAATCAACACCAAAGCCTTACTTTCTTTCCGGTCACTGGCCAATATCGTGTAAGTATTTCTGATCCTTTCATGAGTGCTACATGTCCCACCCATCTGCTCCTCAATTTTGATACTAAAAGTCAATATGAGAAAATCAAATTATTCACCCCTACAAAACTAGAGGCAAAATTATAGTTTTGTATATTTTAATCTAAGTGTTCTTGAACAGCAGATGGGAGGGCAGAAGATTGTGAACTGAATGGCAGGCACCATGAGGTCCCAGAATTTTGTAACTTCTTTATGAATTCAGTGTTGATTTGTTACTGTGCTGTTCAAATTCTTAAACTTAGTAACATTTTGTGGATTCAGTACAATTTTGTCCAATACTCTTGTTGTGTGACTTGACATACTGTATTCTGTGAGTTTACTTCTCAATAAATCTCTCTACTGGCACCTAAATACAACTTCTGCATTTACATCACACTCATGCTCTCACCCAAAAATGACCGGCGTCAAAACAGACGCGTCCCATTCAATTTCAGCCCCTCTTGGTTTAAGTGGACATATTAAAATGCAAAATGTAAAATCAATTTTAATATTATCTCATTGTTTCAGACCATTCTGAACGACAAATTCAGCATAACTATACTCACTTAATTTCAAGTACACATCATTATATCAACAATACATAACCATTAAGTACTGTTTCATATTCAGGCCCTATTTATCTGTATTCCTTTGATAGTACATGCTGATGGAAACTGACAAAATTTAAATTAGACATACAGTCAAGTATCTCACGATACTACAGGACTCTCTCTTTGTAAAATGACAATGTAACAAAGAAAGTCTATCATAATGATTACTATATCTGCACGAAATGATGGAATGATCAACAGTCACAGGAAGGAAATCTGCTGTTTTTGCCACCTAATATCTTTGTGATTTAAGAGTTTCAGAATCATGGAATCCCCCTCCACAAAACTTAGCTGAATAATGCTTCAGCTTCCAACAGTTCTGAATCTCAACTTCTTCTGTATGCTCAATGGCCACTGAAACAACAGACAGCTCAGAAGTTCTGATGACTCCAGATCACCATTTTGGCAGATAATGAAATGCCACGTGAGCCGTCATGGACCAGAACAGTCCAGTACTCAGTCCTTCAAGTGGTTCAGTCACCACAATGTGGTCCCAGATGATGTGACCACTAGCCACAGCCTCAGCTGCTCTCATGACAAGCCTGAAAGCATTCCTCCCTAATGTATTTTCGGGAGAAAAAGTAACCTCGGCAGTTCATATCATCTGGCTACACAATAACAAGTCACACAAAACATGCAACACTTGCAATATCTCATGTACAGAGCTGACATCAGTACTCACTCTATGAAGTACACTTCCCCTCTCTCAGTATAAGCTTTCTCCCAATTAGGTGGAAGAGGTCCCAGATCTGAATGAAGACAGTCAGCTCCCTCTCCAGCATGGAAATAACTTGGGGGGGCTCCCAATCCTGGTAACTGGTCTCCTCCAGGACTGTCTCCACACATCCCTTATGACACACAGGATTATCACCATACAACGAACATACTACGGTACGCCTTGTCCACATCAGCGTAAATTAGCAAATCCTTACGCAACCCATATTTGTTGTTCCATCTATCAGGTTGCATCAGGAACTATAATATAGTGCTTAAAATCAGAATGTACAACACTTCTGTCTTGCGAGTGAATACACACTTGGATATGATCACATCTGACAGAATAAACAGGATATTTTAACTTCATAAAGATGGCGTGAAGAGTCACATTCAGTACTGGAATAACAGGGCACTGCAAAGCAACATGATAAAAACCTTGATTCTATCATTACAATTGTCCTGTAAGTGGACGGAAATGGTAACATACCTGGTTACTTGGTAAAATGGTTTTCTTTTATTTGACCACCACAAATCAACAGTATTAACCTTTTGTAAGCATATTTTAGTTTCAAAATCAAAGATTACAAGCAAATAAATTCTTAATAAACTACCACCTGATGTATCCACAGTTAATGCTAGTGACACCTGGAGAAAAAAAAACACACACGCACACATACAATGTGGTAATGTGATATGAAATATACACTCCCTGTTTGGGGTACTTTCTGGATACATCTGTATATCGCATGTATGAAATTCAAATAGCTTGAAACAACTGTAACTAGTCCACCAGTTTCTGGTGAAGTACATCTAGTTTAGCTGTGTGACTATGCACAATGGGGAAATGTACAAACTCTTTTTTCTTGAACACACAGAATTAGAGTTGCACATAGTTGCAGTTGTCTTCAACCAACCTAGAATCCTAGACAGTTGCACCAGTATGTTGACACCATGCCTGGCTACCTCTGTCACTAGACAGTTGCACCAGTATGTTGACACCATGCCTGGCTACCTCTGTCACTAGACAGTTGCACCAGTATGTTGA
>Ga0123357_10007571_pt1 | contig 13441 bp, 12 predicted proteins | sample TergutEmb28metaG_FD_89873 | JGI IMG/M metagenome (GOLD analysis project Ga0123357, IMG submission 89873) | Embiratermes neotenicus P4 segment gut microbial communities from Petit-Saut dam, French Guiana - Emb289 P4 | ecosystem: Host-associated > Arthropoda: Insects > Digestive system > Gut ...
TCCCGTCAGGCTTAACATCTGTACCGGATTTTTCCTTACTTTGTCGTATTCCATTTTACGTTTTTGGGCGCAAAGGTATGTAAAAGAACGCTATATTTATTTATTGAATATAAACTCTAATGTATTTTTGAAAAGCGTAGCGATTGCAGTAATCACAATGTTAACAGTAAGTGTGTCGGCATCGGCACAACAAAAAGGCGACAAGGATGTAGGCGTTAATCTGTTGTTTGGAACGACCAGCGGTTATTCCAATGTCGGTCTCGGAGCCAAATTCCGCTACAATGTAACCGATCCTATCCGGTTAGCGGCTGAATTTGACTATTTCTTGAAAAAGGATTACGTGAGTATGTGGGATTTCAGCGTTTATGGTCATTACTTGTTTCCAATAGCCGATAAATTGGTGGTTTATCCGGAAGTAGGACTTGGTTTCTTAGGAACTCCGAGTACTGAAGTATATGGGATAAAGATTAGCGGGGCAACAGATTTTGTTCTTTCTCTCGGCGGTGGGCTGGATTATCAGCTAAGTCCCAATCTGACATTGAACGCTCAACTCCGATATAAAACAGAAACTGACGGATGGTTCAATATTCTTGTTGGATTGGCTTACAAGTTTTAATTGAGAATATACATAATTCAATTTTTCGGACTTCACGAAATAATAATTTTGTATTTCAAAGTAAATTTTCACTAAAAATGATTTTTTTAGACCCCCAAATGGGGGTTTTTTTATTTCAGATTTAAAAAAACCATTTGGGGGTATTGCAGAAATTATTGCGGTTTTGAAAGATTAATTGTAATTTTGTATGGCATATTTGAATAAATAATATTAACAATTTTAAAAATGAGAACAAAATTATCAATTATCAATTATCAATTCTCCTGATTGTTAAGGTTGTGATGACGGATGGTGCCTTTGTGACGAAGAAATTTCGGCAAGCGGTTGCCGGAACTGGTAAGACGCAGGTGGTTCGCTAATGACCGAAGAAGTATTTTTCGGAATTTTGTAACAAGGTTCGTTTTTTAAGAGTCATTAATTCTGATTTTGGTTGTATGCAACCAATTTAAGTAAAACCGCATTCTGCCCCTCCACAGTCAACTCCGAATTATCCAGCACTATTGCGTCGGGCGCCTGTTGCAAAGGTCCGTCTTTCCGCGTCGAATCAATCCAATCCCGTTTCTCAATATTTTTCAAAACATCGTCAAACGTAGCAGGTTCGCCTTTAGCAAGCAATTCTTCCAGGCGGCGTTGTGCCCTGACTTCCGGACGGGCAGTGACAAACAATTTCAGTTCGGCATCAGGAAAAACAACCGTCCCAATATCTCTGCCGTCCATAACAATTGCTTTATTTTTTCCCATCGCTTGCTGCTGTTTCACCATCGCCTCACGGATAAATCCAACGGCAGCTACCGGACTCACTTTGTCGGCAACAGCCATGCTGCGGATTTGTTTTTCTACGTTTTCGCCATTCAGGTACGTATCCGAATTACCTGTTTTTTCGTTGTATCTGAAAGAAATATGAATATCGTTGATGGATTTTTTGACAGCTTCCACGTCCAAAACATCATTGTTGAAAAATCCCTTTTCCAAACAGAATAAAGTTACGGCTCGATACATGGCGCCGCTGTCGATGTATTTGTAATGGATAGCTCGCGCTAATTCTTTTGCCATAGTACTTTTACCGCAAGACGAATATCCATCGATGGCTATGATAATTTTCTTCATCGGTTACAGTTTCATTTCGGCTAACGAGGTAGAAATATTAAGCATCAGCGAAGTAGAGGAAGGCATGTATTGCCCGAAGGAACAGCCAAAAGCAAATGCTTTCACTTTCAATCCGGCGCCAATGGAAAATCCGGAAAATTTATTTCCTTCACTCAAATGCAAGTCGGAACTGCGTTTTATATTATATCCCACGCCAACCCAAAAATTATCAGAGAGAAGAATATCCAAGCCAAACACAAAATGTTTAAAGAAAGCCGTTGTAGAACTGTTCTTTCTTCCTTGTAAATCATAAAACGTCCATTGATTCAAATTTACAGCGGTTATTGAATAACGGAATGGCGCATGAGCCAGCTTTTGAGAAAGCCCGAATTGAATATCCCATGGTAAATCGGCTAATGCCGTTTCGTATGATTTGATCTGCCGTCCCAGATTTTTACCGGTCAATCCGATGGATAAATCGTGATCTTTGTCGTAATAACTCAAACCCAAGTCCACACCCAATCCAATCGCCGTATTGTAGGCATAATTTGAATAAATAAATTTAGCGGCAACTCCTCCCCTGATTTTATCCGTTAAATCGCGGGAAAAAAAGATATTTCCACAAATATCGGAAGCATTTAAATCTCCTAAAATTTCATTACTTTCCGTAGTTTCCAGCATTTTCCCGTAATCGGAATAAATGAATCCGACACCCCAAGCGCTTCTTTCACCCAACGCCTTAGCAAATGCAATATTACCCATTTTTATATCGCTCACGTAAGACAAATACCCTGCCGACAGGGATAAATCCATTTCCTGTCCTAAAAAAGCGGGATTTTGAAAAATCAGCGACAAATCATTTTCTATAATCGAAATATTTGTTCCGCCCAGAGCGGCTGCCCTGACGGAAGTAGGCAACCGTAAAAAATCAAAAGTGGACTTACCTTCTTGAGCCAAAAGCGGAAAGGTGCACAAAAATATGATATATATCGTTACAATTCTTCGCATGAATTAAAAAAACATTATGCAAATATAGAAATTTTTACTATATAACAAACGTAGAAGAAGATAAAAAAGTATCTTTGCAGTACGAATTAAATAAAATGAATAAAAATCATTCCATAATGACGTTTCAAGATGCGCTGACAATTGTTAACAAAGAAATTCAATCCATTGATTATCCAAGTAATCCATCGGGATTATATGAACCGATCGCCTATTTACTTGCGTTAAAAGGGAAAAAAATACGTCCGGCATTGACCCTGTTGGCGTGTAATTTATATGACGGCAATGTGAACGAAGCGATAAATGCGGCATTGGCATGGGAAATTTTTCATAATTTTACGCTCATGCACGACGATGTGATGGACAAAGCCGACTTGCGAAGAGGACAAGCTACCGTTCATAAAAAATGGAATGAAAATACGGCTATCTTATCCGGCGACGCCATGCTGATTCTTTCCTATATGTATATGGCAAAATCTTCGCCCCGAAATTTAACAGTATTGCTGGACTTATTTTCTGATACGGCGGCAAAAATTTGCGAGGGACAGCAGTACGACATGGAATATGAACAACGAACATTTATTTCGGAAAAAGAATATATCGAGATGATTCGGCTGAAAACAGCCGTCATGTTGGGCGCCTGCCTCAAAAGCGGCGCAATTGTCGGAGGAGCGCCCGAAAACGACCTGCAAAATCTTTACGATTTCGGCATTTTGTTGGGAACGGCTTTTCAAATCAAAGACGATTGGTTAGATGTTTACGGCAATCCCGATATTGTGGGGAAAAAAACAGGAGGAGATATCCTTTGCAACAAAAAAACATTTTTATTAGTAACTGCTTTAGAAACAGCGGAAAAAGAGGATAAAGAATCCTTGCTTTATTGGATAGGCAACAATATGCAAACGGAAGAAAAAATAACAGCAATTCGCCGGTTATATGACAGATTGCATATCGAAGAAAAAACACAATTAGCATTACAATACTATTATAATCAAGCGATAAACGCTTTACAAAAAGTATCCGTTGAAACAACAAGGAAAAAAGTATTGGAAGATATTGTTGGAGATTTGATTGAAAGAGCGTATTAAAAAACAGGAAAATGTCGATTAAAAAACTACCGGAAACTGATGAGGAAAGAATAGATATTCTTCGGGCTGCTTTGGAGCAAGAAGAGTTGAACGAAGCAGAAGATAAGATCCTTTCAATAAAGGAAGTGCAGGAATTGCGTATTTTTTTGACTTCCTTTGAAGGAGCTAACTTTAATTTAAACCAGACAATCATTGATAGAAAAAATGCTGTGAATTTGCATGCCGATAAATTTAAAAATGTTCAGTTATATATTTCTCATTTTATCCAAGTCTTATTTTTGACGGTGATTCGTAATGAAATCAAAGCTGATAACCTGACTTTGTACGGATTTCAGGAAGATAACCCGAAAATTCCCGATTTATCAACTGAAGAAGCTATCTTGAATTGGGGTGAAAAATTAATGCTTGGTGAAACGGAACGAATGTACAGGGGCGGAATCCCTCTGTATAATCCGGCAATCGCCAAGGTAAAAGTTCATTATGAATTGTTTAAAGAATCAATCTATAGCTTGTCGATCTATAAAAAAAGCATAGCCCGTCTGGAAAACAACATGGAAGAACTGCGGAAAAAAGCCGATGACTTTATCATGGATATATGGAATAAAGTAGAAGAACAATACAATAGACTTTCTCCCGCCGAACAAAATTTACGGTTTAAAGCTTACAAAATTCAATTTGCCTACCGGAAAGGCGAGCAATTGAATGTATTTGATTTATAATGTATTTAATTGACAGCCATACACATCTGTTTTCAGAAGAATTTGATTCGGACAGAGACCTCGTTATGCAAAGAGCGCGGGAAACCGGAATCCAACTGTTTTTTCTTCCCAACATCGACGTTGAATCCATTGAACGCCTGCATCAAACGGCAGACCAATATCCCAACTGCTGTTATCCGATGATGGGACTGCACCCTACAAGCGTGAACGCGCACTATCAAAGAGATTTGGAAGTTATAAAAGTCGAATTGAATAAACGAAAGTACATTGCAATCGGCGAAATCGGACTGGATTTGTATTGGGATAAAACATTTATCAACGAGCAAATCAACGCTTTTGAAGAACAGCTGAGATGGAGTATCGAATGGAATTTACCAGTTGCTATCCATACCCGCGAAGCGTTTCCACAGGTTTTTGAAAGCCTGTATAAAGTGGGCGTTGACCGGTTGCGTGGCGTTTTCCACAGTTTCGGAGGTACACAGGACGAATTGGAAGAAATCTCGCGATGCAAAAATTTCATGATTGGAATTAATGGCGTAATTACCTACAAAAAAGCGAATTTCCGCGATTACCTGCCCTTATTCCCTCTCGAACGGATTATTTTGGAAACCGATTCACCCTATCTTCCCCCTGTCCCCTATCGTGGAAAAAGGAATGAACCGGCTTATTTGTTAAATGTGGCGGTTAGGTTAGCGGAAGTTTATAATCTTCCTGTGGAAGCGGTTGCAGAAGCGACAACCGGGAATGCACGACGGTTGTTTTTGGGTGACGAGTAATTTAAATAACAAAATAATTATGAAGCGATTTTTTCATATTTTACTGCTGTCTTTCTTTATAATCAGCAGTGTTATAGCGCAAGACAAAGCGATAAAAAATGTTATTCTGCTAATTCCAGACGGAACATCGCTGCCTGTCGTCTCGGCAGCTCGCTGGTATCAACGATACAACCAACAGAATATGAATGGATTGAATATCGACCCATACCTTTGTGGAACAATTTTTACTTATTCGTCCAATGCGCCTATCGGAGATTCGGCGCCTACCACTTCTTGCTACATGACCGGTTATCCGAGCCGCGCAGGATATATTGCCATGTATCCGCCGGCAGATTCGCTGAACGACATTATCCCGATGGATACGAGCAGAGCATATCAACCCATGATGACCGTTCCGGAAGTTGCACGAATCACTCAAAATAAGGCTACCGGCTTGGTTTTTACCTGCGAATTTCCTCATGCAACGCCAGCCGATTGCGCCGCTCACACCTACGACCGGAGCAAATATAAATGGATTGTTCCACAAATGGTTCACAACAAATTAGATGTCGTAATCGGAGGAGGAGTAAATCTTTTGACTGAAGATGAACGGCAATTCCTGAAAAATGAAGGATACGGCGTCTTCTTAAATAATATTGACAGTTTCAGAAATTATAAAGGCGAGCGGATGTGGTCTTTGTTCGGAAATACCGATATGTCATACGATATCGACCGCGATTCGGTGAAAGAACCTTCCTTAGCCGAAATGACGCGAAAAGCCATCGAAAAATTGTCAAAAAATAAAAACGGATTTTTCTTGATGGTCGAAGGAAGTAAAACGGATTGGGCGGCACATGCCAATGACGCGGCGGCTCTCATAACTGATTTCCTCGCTTTTGATAAAGCTTGCGGCGTTGCGTTGGACTTTGCCAAGATGGACGGAAAAACTGTTGTAGTGATAGTCCCCGATCATGGAAACAGCGGGTTCAGTATCGGCTCAAACAAATGCCCCGGTTACACCACTTTAACAAAAGATCAGTTATTTGGTTCCATTTCTAAATTCAAAACCAGCAGGGATAAACTCATTGCAACAATACAAGATACGGATACTGCCACTTTACGGGATACATTCAATCGGTTAACCGGAATTTCATTAGATGACGACGAGTATGCCCAATTGTTACAATACACCGATTATAAGCGGAGTACACATTCCGACGAAACGTTGAAAAAAGATTCCCTTTTGACACAGGTTGTAGCCGAAATATTAGATAAAAATACCTGCTTCGGATTTACCACTCATGGTCATACCGGCGAAGAAGTCTTTCTGGCAGTATATGACCCCACTCCCAATCGCCCGACCGGTCATCATACCAATATTGAATTAAATCAGTATTTACGTGAAACGATGGGGTTCAAACAAAGCCTCGAATCATTGACAGATGATTATTTTGCCAGACACACAGATGTTTTTGCACATTATCCTTATACACTTTCGGCTAATAAAGGTGAAACGCCAGTATTGACAGTTACGAATAATAACAAAACGCTGGAAATCCGTCCGAATACCAATATTGTGAAACTCAATGGAAAAGAGGTGGAACTGAACACAGTGATAGTGTTTGTTGATAAAAATAATACTTTTTATCTTCCAAGGTCGTTGAGGGAACTGCTTAAATAGGTGACGAGAGGTTATATTATCTGTATTCCGGTACGTTGTATTTCAGTGAGTAAACCGGCATAATCGGTATCGCGAGCTATTACATGAGGTTCTATGCGAAAATCTATCTTTTCTCTTAAACGCCAAATTGGAGGAATTACTTCAAAATAATCGCCATCAAAGTGATTTACAACTAATGCCACATCAATATCACTATCTTTGTTTGCAGTTCCTTTAGCAAAAGAACCGAAAAGATATACAGCTTCTATCGGCATCGGAAAATCACTTTCCCTTACTAATGTTTGATAATTTCTTATTTTACTGATAATATCTTCTCTTTTATCCATTGTTGCAAAAGTTTTGTTTGTTGTAATAACAATTCGCAACGTTCGTTAGTAAGCGCTTTTGCTAATTGTTCTTTATAGTCTGGATAACGAGCCTCTATGTTAAGCGGATTTATTGTATTCAAAAATAGTTTTTGTTCTTCGGTAAATGAATCATAAAAACCGGCTACCTTTGCCAAACGAGGTAAATCATGTATATAAGGAGGTGTGTCATTTTTAAATTTTTCGTAGCCGGCTTTCATGATTTTTTCAATCACTTGATGACACATAAAACCTGTATATAAATGATAATTGTTTTCCAACATTGTTTTAGCTATCTTCAAATCTTCATTTGAGAGTTTTATCCAATAGCTAATTTTCTCATCTGTTGTCATCATTTCTTTTCCTTTATAAAATATATCCCGAACGAACAATTATTACCTTTTCCGCAATTTTATTGCCGTAAAAACTTTTTTGGTATGCAGGGCAAAATCGCCTTGCATAATCCAGCCGTAATAGCCGGGGTCGTCGCGAAAAACGTCCTCAACCAAGCGTCCCTTGTATTTCCCGAAATTAATCACTTCCTGTTTTTGTTCGTTGTAAATGACGCGCCCCGCAAAATCAGCCTGATTGTTAAAAGATGAATATTCGGAAAGAAAAGCGATGTCATTTTTTAAATCGGGATAACGATCCAATTGCGATTGCAAAACCTCGTAAGTCGCTTTCGTATCGGCTTCGGCGGTATGCGCATTTTCCAAATCCCTGTCGCAATAAAATTTATAAGCAGCCGACAAATTGCGTGGCTCTTTCTTATGAAAAATAGTTTGTATATCAACAAACTTTCTCCGCATTAAATCAATATCAACGCCGGCACGTAAAAATTCTTCCGCTAACAAAGGAATATCAAAACGGTTGGAATTATATCCCGCCAAATCACAGCCTTCGATTTGAGCGGCTAATGATTTGGCAATCATTTTAAATGTCGGTGAATCTTTTACGTCTTCATCACTGATTCCGTGAATAGCAGTAACTTGTGGAGGAATAGGCACTTCGGGATTAATACGCCGCGTTCTGCTTTCTTCCTCCCCGTTAACAGATACTTTTAAATATGAAATCTCAACAATTCTGTCGGAAACAATATTCGTTCCCGTAGTTTCCAAATCAAAAAAAACAAGAGGATTTTTTAACTGTAATTTCACCGCTTACTATTTAATCATTAACCACTAACCACTATTTTTAATCATTCAGCATCATTGGCATCAACAGCATCAACAAATCTTCGTCCGCTTCGTTTTCAGCCGGAAGCATCAAACCGGCGCGAGAAGGATCAGCCAATTGCAGAACAATTTCCGCCGAAGGAATATTATTCAATATTTCAATCAGGTAAGTCCCTTTAAATCCAATGCTTATATCTTCTCCTTCATAAACGCAAGCAACCGTTTCATCGGCTGAAGTTGAGTAATCAATATCCTGAGCTGATACCAGGATACTGTTTTCGGAAAGTTGCAACTTTATCAAGGTGCTGCCGGGGTTTGAAAAGACCACAACTCGCTTCAGTGCATTCACCAATAATATGCGATCGGCAGTAACTTTAAATGGGTTATCTTTTGGAATTACTCCGTTATAATTCGGATAACGTCCTTCAATTAAACGGGAAATAATTGTCAGATTTTCCATAGTAATACAGGCGTTATTATCATCGAAACCAATGGTCACGCCTCCTGTTTCTTTCGGAAGAACAGTTCTCAACAAATTTGCCGGTTTTTTCGGAAGAATGAATGCGGATTTTTCGTTTCCTTTTGCGGAAAAATTTTTGAAGCGCACCAATTTATGACCATCAGAGGCTACAAACGTAATATCCGTTTCGGAAATATCAAACAAAATCCCATTCATGACCGGACGCAATTCGTCGTCCGCCGTAGCAAACAAAGTACGACTGATACCGGATAATAAATTATCGGCGGAAATCGTTATTTTATTTGCATTGTCTTTTAATGGCTTGTGTTGCGGATATTCATCACCGTTCTGACCAATAAAATTATATTTACCATTTTCATAATAAATAAACATTTCCAGACTTGCATCGTCAATGTCAAAAGTAATCGGCTGTTCAGGTAATTCTTTCAGAGATTCCAATAAATTTTTGGCAGGAATGGCAAAAATGCCTTCACCTTCTACTTCATGAACTTCTACTGATGTGATCATGCGGGTTTCACTGTCGGCAGCAGTTATTTTCAATAAATTCCCTTGGAGTTCAAACAGAAAGCAGTCCAGAATAGGAATTGTATTCTTAGAAGCTATAACACGGCTTAATACTTGTAAATGACTTGACAAAGCAGTACTTGATACAACGAATTTCATATATTTGAATTTTTTAAGTGATTTTTCAAAATTATCTTCTTATTTGTTTCGCAAAAGTAAAGAACTTTTTTTAAATAACCAAACCATCGAAGGCAATAAAGACATTCTCCGGTAAATTTCTTTCCATAACCGAATGTAATCCGAATTGATGACAAACGTGCGTGAGATATGCCCGCTTTGGGTTAATTTTTTCAATATTCAGCAAAGCCTGTTGCAGATTTTGATGAGCGATATGTTCTTTTTCACGTAAAGCATTAATAATCAACACATCTAAATCTTTCAATTTTTCAAATTCTTCTTCCGGAATGGTTTTCAGATCGGTCAAATAGGCATAATTACCGATTCGATAACCAAAAATCGGCAAATTGCCGTGCATCAGACGAATGGGAATAATTTCAATTTCCGAAACAAAAAAAGGCTGATTCGTAATCGAAATCAAACTCAGATTTGGAATACCCGGATATTTATTTTTTTCAAAAACGTAGGATAACCGGCTGTGAATGGCTTCCGCAACATAATTTTCCGCATAAACCGGCAATGCGCCGTTCCGGCAAAAAATACGCAAATCGTCCAGCCCGCCTACATGGTCGTAATGTTCGTGAGTCAACAGAACGGCTTCCAAATTCGTGAAATAATCCGTTTCCATCACTTTTAACATTTGCATTCGAAAATCGGGACCGCAATCAATCAAAATCCTTTTCCCTTCAATTTCCACCAGAACCGAAGCGCGAAAACGCCAGTCCCGCCGGTCGGAAGAACGACAAACTTCACACCGACATCCTATTTCGGGATTTCCGGTCGATGTGCCGGTGCCTAAAAAACGTATCTTCATATATAATTCACCTCCGGTTGAAGTTCGACATTGAATTTTTCTTTCACGGCTTTTTCTATTGCTGCGGCTAACGAAGCAATATCCTGTCCGGTTGCCTTGTTTTGATTGATAATGACCAGCGCCTGTTTTTCGTGAACCGCAGCGCCACCGACGGTTTTTCCCTTTAAGCCGCATTGCTCGATTAACCATGCAGCCGGAATTTTTACCGATGTTTCGTTGATCGGATAATGAGGAATATTGGAATATTTTTCTTTCAACAGTTGGAAAAGTTGCATGGAAATATAGGGATTCATAAAAAAACTGCCGGCATTGCCTGTTTTTTTCGGGTCGGGCAATTTGGATTCACGAATAGTGATAACCGCTTCGCGTACAGCTTGCAGCGTAATTGGTTTTTCGGCTAACTGCTCGCGGATATTTCCGTAATCCAGCCGAAACTCCGGTTGTTTTGACAATCTGAAGACAACGTGTATGACGTAATATTTCCCTTTATTTTCCGGTTCTTTAAAGAAACTGTTCCGATAAGAATAATTGCATTCCGCATTGGAAAAAATTCGCTTCTCGCCGGTCTCAAGCGAATAAGCGTGTACTTCTTCTATCCGTTCGGAAACTTCCGCTCCGTAAGCGCCGATATTTTGCACTGCCGAAGCGCCCACTTCTCCGGGTATCAGCGAAAGATTTTCAAGTCCACCCAATCCGTTTTCCACGCAATAAGCGACCAATGAATCCCAATCGTTACCGGCGCCAACTTTCAACCAGACCGAATGTTCATCTTCTTTTATCTTCTCAATTCCTTGTATGGCAGAGTGTACGATTATTCCGTCAAAATCGCCGAGAAACAACAAATTACTTCCTTGTCCGATGTGCCAAAAGCGCTGGGAAAAGAAAAATTCGTCGCGAAGCAATTTTTGTAAATCCTCTTCGCTTTCATATTCCACAAAGTATCTTGTTTTTACGTCTAATCCGAACGTATTGTGTTTCAATAAAGAATAGTTTTGTTCAATTCGCATAAGCGGATAATTAATAAGGAACAAATATAGATATTTTTGTTGAGTACATTTGAAAATACAACAAGTTTAACTTATTTTTGTATCTCTTCCAAAACCTTCACCGCTTTTTCAACCGTATCAATGTCTTGCACAGTCAGCGAACGCCGGTTGTTCTTTTCCGATAACTGGGTACGTTTGTAGTTTTTCTGAACGAACTGTAATAACTTGTCGAACGCTTCGCTTTGATAATAAGCCGAATCAGTTTGAGAGACCAAAAATATCAACATTTTTCCGGCTTTCAGAATAATTTTTTCAATCCCAAGTTTTCGGGCGATGCGCCGTAAACGTACAATCCGAACCAATTCTTCACCTTTCTCCGGAATTTTCCCGAACCGGTCCTGCAATTTGATGCGGAACTGCTCAATATCCCGCTCATCTTCCATCGCATCTAATTCGCGATAAAGCAAAATCCGTTCCGAATCGCCGGGAATATACGATACCGGGAAATGGACTTCCAAATCGCTTTCCACATTGGTGTCATGCACATAAAATTCGCCGGTATCCACTTGATTATCATTTTTGTATAAATCGGAAAACTCTTCGTTTTTTAATTCCTGAACGGCTTCATTCAAGATTTTTTGATAAGTTTCATAACCTAAATCGGCAATAAAACCGCTCTGCTCTGCGCCCAGCATATTGCCGGCTCCTCGAATATCCAAATCCTGCAAAGCGACATGAATGCCGCTTCCCAATTCGGAAAAATTTTCAATGGCTTGCAATCGACGGCGGGCTTCAAGATTTAACAAGTTAAACGGAGGAGAAAGCAGGTAACAGAACGCTTTCCGGTTACTGCGCCCTACCCTGCCCCGCAACTGATGCAAGTCGCTTAATCCGAATTTATGTGCATTGTTCACGATAATGGTATTGGCATTTGGAATATCTATGCCGTTCTCGACAATCGAAGTAGCCAGCAAAACGTCATATTCGTAGTTGACAAAGCCGGTGATGACTTTCTCCAATATCGCCGGTTCCATTTGCCCGTGACCAATGGCAATCCGGGCATCGGGAATTTGTCGCCGCACCAGATCTTCCATCTCTTTCAAATTGGAAATATGGTTGTTAACGAAAAAAACCTGTCCGTTGCGGCTCATCTCAAAATTGATAGCTTCGCGGATAATATCTTCGCCGAAACGGTGCACTTCCGTATGAATCGGGTAGCGGTTGGGCGGAGGCGTCGAGATGTTCGACAAATCGCGTGCTCCCATCAGGCTGAATTGCAAGGTGCGCGGAATCGGAGTAGCCGTCAGCGTCAACGTATCGACATTGGTTTTCAGTTGCTTCAATTTTTCTTTTACGCCTACGCCGAATTTCTGCTCTTCATCAATGACTAATAATCCTAAATCTTTGAATATAACTTCTTTACCGATTAATTTATGCGTTCCGATAAGAATATCAATTTTACCGATTTTCAGTTGGTCGAGAATCTCTTTAGTCTTCGCCGCAGTTCGCGCCCGGGAAAGATAATCGACCGTAACAGGCAAATCAGCCAATCGTTCCTTGAACGTATTAAAATGCTGATAAGCCAATAAAGTTGTCGGAACCAGCACCGCCGTTTGTTTTCCATCGACTGCCGCTTTGAATGCCGCCCGAATGGCAACTTCCGTTTTACCGAATCCAACATCGCCGCAAACCAAACGATCCATCGGACGGGAGTTTTCCATATCCTGCTTCACATCGTTGGTAGCTTTCAACTGGTCGGGCGTATCTTCATAAATAAATGAGGCTTCCAATTCTTTTTGCAGATAAGTATCGGGCGAAAAAGCAAATCCTTTTTCATCCAACCGCTTGGAATATAACAGAATCAAATCTTTAGCAATATCCTTGACTTTCTTCTTCGTCTTTTCTTTCAGATTTTCCCAAGCGCCGGAACCTAATTTGTTCAATCGGGGCGGTTCGTTGTCTTTTCCCTTGTATTTCGATATTTTATGCAACGAATGAATGCTGACGAAA
>Ga0123357_10007572_pt1 | contig 13439 bp, 5 predicted proteins | sample TergutEmb28metaG_FD_89873 | JGI IMG/M metagenome (GOLD analysis project Ga0123357, IMG submission 89873) | Embiratermes neotenicus P4 segment gut microbial communities from Petit-Saut dam, French Guiana - Emb289 P4 | ecosystem: Host-associated > Arthropoda: Insects > Digestive system > Gut ...
ACTCCAAGAAAGCCAGTACTCGACTGAACTGACACCCCCGCCGATATAATTGGACTCGTCCGTTTCGCTGGAAGACCGAATCTGGTTTCTGCGCGTGTGCCATCACATACCGTTTTCACTCTACCATCACATCCTTTAAAGACGAAGCGCAGACTGCTTTATTTTAAAGACCCAGTCCTTACCGCGCTGTAAACACTTTTCATCTGGGTTATAAAAACCAATCAGTGTAGGATGTAGGTGGCGCATGTCGCTGTTTGTTCTCAGATAAATACAAAACGCATAAATACAGTATGGGCAGAGCGTACAGTTGTTGAATGTTAAACTGTCGGTGCATCACCTAACCAGTAGGCTGTAAGAAGTTAAACCAGCTATGTTCTTCATAGTCGACAGATATACGCTCCTGGCGAAAGGTATTGCTCGAATAAATAGAAGTTTAAAGATTTACAGGAATTTATTGACACGTAACTCAACAAAGACAAATGCTGGGACAGACTTAAATTTGCCTAACTGAAAATTGTTATACTTAACGCAATATGATTGTGAATATGACTATTTCTGCAGCGAAGTTAAGAGTGACAGAATAGCGGAATATTTCACGTACTAAAGTCAGCTTCGAACATTCACCACAGCAAATTAATTTGTACATTGTGTAACACGTTACAATAAATGTAATTTTATAGTTTCCAAGTAGGACCATTATTTGACAAGTGCAAAAATTTATATGTCCTTTAACCTTTTGGTGCCGGAATTATTTTTTTTTATTTTAGCACACCCTGTATATAAAATGGGAATAATACAGGAACCAAATAGTAGAATTATGAAACAAACTGCATTTTGAAGAGAAAGAAACGGAGAGTTTATACCGTGTTTAAAATATGCAGTACCTATATTTGTTGAATAAATATATAAAATGCAACGTTTAGGGGTTAGCGGGACGGTACGACCCCTATAGTGGTCGTTAGGCGTCAAAGGGTTAAGTATTTATTTAGTATGTAATGTAGTAAAAATATTTGCATTTTACCAAAGACACTGCTGTAATGAACCAAAATTACAGACAGGGCACTTTGTGTAACGGTTAATAACCTGTAGGTTACAGGCCTACTTAAGAGGAAAATGCAACAGCAGACAGAACAGTCAAATAGAAGGTGGGGGGTGGGGGGCACCAGTGACACAGGGTAACACAGTAAACATCTTAGAAATGCAGTACATTCGTAGGTTCACTAGTTGTATGCAGGTGCATCTGTGGGTGTATAGTGTATAGAGATTTTTTTAAGAGTGCGTCAATAATGCAGCATTTAATTTAAAATGGTATGGCGTAATTTGTTTACATGCTGAAATTACAATAAACGGCCTTTTATTGTAATTTCAGCATGTACCATACCTGTACGTGCAACCATCTTCCTGAAGATGCAACCTCGGTTTCGAACGGTGTAGAAGACATCGTAAAAATTAAGAATTAAACATTAGTTTAACACGGTGCAATTTGTTGGTTTATATTATACGAGAATTTGTTTATTTTACGATGTGCCCTCTACATGTTTCGGCCCCTACATGGCCATCCTGATAAAAGACTGCAGTAATGCCAGTTTCTGTTAAAGATTTGCATATGTGGAGCCAGAATCTGCTATTATTGTATACCTTCGTTAAAATACATCCCCGGGTTTGGCCATGTAGAGGCCGAAACATGTAAGAGGCACGTCGTAACAAATGATTGTTTGTCGTTGATTGTGTAATTCTTGAATTAAATGCTGTGTAATCAGTCTATTGCAAGGAATATGGACTACATACAACTTGACTTGAGAAATCAATTCTCAACAAGTTATTATGTGTCAAGAAATGAACTGATGGTTCATTGCGAGTTTTGTGTTTCTAGCAGCAGTGCTGCTGAAAGTTTACGTTGTCTGAGATAACGAAATCTTGTCGATTGGTAAATACAGGTATTTACCGACATTTTGGAGGAGTCTGTGCTACCTCAGTCATGAGTGTACGTGCAGTCCAAAAAGAGGTGGGGTAGGTTGAATAGACCCTGAGTACCGGGACGAGCAGACTATCCGAAACGTATCTACCAGAATCTACCACTCAACACGACGTCATTTTCCAGAATTTTCATTGATCTCTAGATAAGAAAACGTAATATAATTTGAAAATCAAAACTGATGTTGCTGTTTTTAATATATCAGAATTTGCGGTAGGGTTTTTATTACTTTGGCAGACCCTCACGCTGCTGAAGCTTAAAAATTAATGGAAATTTAAACTGTAGGCACTGAATATGTAATCATAGAGTGTGGCATGTTAACTGTTAACTGTTTATCATTCATCCTGCCGTTGACTACACAGATGGTGGCGGGGGCGAGGGGTGGGAGGGAGAATCCAGTTGAACATAATAAACATTATACGTGTAGCAATGTAATATTTTACCTTGGATCCGACGCTTATAGTGACAAATGTTTGAGTGAACTGCTCCTTTAGTTCTGGAAGGAAGGTTTCTCTACAAATTTCATCTGTCTGGCTGGCAAATATCATGGTGCAGGTTCTCCCTATAAAGTTCATGGTCACGCAGCCGGTCAACAAATCCTTGCTTTTGTAGAGTCAGAAGGTTCTTAAGAGCGGGACGTTTGACTTTTATCTTGAGCCTAACGAATCCAATCTCAGCCTCAACCCCCTGTTTCTGTAAGTTTTATTTTAATGTTATACTCCATTATGCACGTATGTCCCACTTAATCGGATGCAATTTCGGATTCACCGATTTGACTTCGTATCTCTGTTTCTGTTTTTTGTAAGGGTCACGTGTCAAGTCTGCCAGGTCCTTAAAGTCTGTAATATCTGATAAACCCTGAAGCTAATTTTGTATCTTAACCTTACACCAAGTATAAGACCAAATATTCTCCATAACCCATTTGCCTGAAGCAGTCCCATGGACTGTATCTACATTACAGATATAAAAGACGCAACACCCACAAAGAACAGCAGGAAAAAATAGTAATTAATAAGACCCTTCTCTTTTCACTACAGCTTTTTTGGCGTTTCATTTTGTCTTATCGTTGCAAGTTTGTGTACTGTAATTAATGAATAATCCCAAAATAGAAATTAAAGTTTCTTTTGTTAGTGTCCTTATCGAGTAATTGCAGTTTGTAATAATCTACAACAATTTATGAACTGGACTGTTAGGACTATGTTTTGCAGCCTGTAGACGAATTTAACTCTTATTTTCAGACTAACTACTTTTCTTATCTTCTATACAGTTCCCGTGCCTTGCTTGAGAGTTCTTATTTTAACAAATACATAGAGAAAATCCGTCAATTGTAACTCAGAAGTTTTTATTTTTAGCGTATGAGGTTTATTAAAACACGTTTGAATCCAATGAAAGTATTGGACAAAATAAACAAGAAGAGACAAAATTTATCATCTACACAAACGCACGGACAAACCCTAAATACAACATTTTACCCCAGAGTTATCAACAACATAAACACAACCTTCTCCAATGACAACATAGTTTAATTATTTAAATATAGGCTTAAATACAACATAATTTATAAATACAAGCATTGTATGTAGAACCTAGCCTTAAGAAACAAACAGCATTCAGTTACCTGTACATTACTGAACACTACCCAATGAGATACAATGTGGTCCAAAACATGGAACAGCTTTATATACATTCAGACAAATCAGTAACACCAACTAAAAAAATGGAGCTATTCAACCAAATAAATAAACTTAATAAAAATAATGCTGTGATTGAAAAAGCAGATGAAGGCTACTCCATAATCATCCTCTATAAAAAACGTAATAAATATAATGAATGATTTCCTAAAATCTAATGGCTTTTACTCATTAAAAAAAGACCCCCAGTAATTCTTTTCAGAAAAACACAAAACACTTTCTAAATACCAACACATCCCTTATAAGGAAATAACACAAATATAAATTAATCAATTTGAACCCAGTCCCACCAAATGTAAGAGGTGCCATTAAAATACCTAAGCCAGATTCTCCAATCAGACCTGTAGTAAATTGGCAAAATGCCACACAATCTAGCCAAATTGACCAGTAAGTTTCTATGACAGTGTATACAATTCCCTAATAGTTTTAACTTTAAAACACAATAGTTATTATTCATGACTTAAAAGCTATACCAGTTAACCACAGCACTGTACGAGCTTCCTTTGATATATGTAATATGTATACAGTTATTCCCAATAATGAATTAATCCTCATCAAAAAAATCTTGTGACAGTACGAAATATATGGAACTACTGATCTTACGTCAAACACTGCTGAAAAAAAAACTACTTTACACATGATAACAAAATTTACCCCCAAAAAGATAGTCTAACAATGGGTTCCCTTTCCTCTTCTTTCGTTTCAGAAATGTATGTACAATACCATGAATCTATAACATATTAAATATTCTTAATAAACAAGTCCTTGGATATTTTAATACGTTGATAATCTCATTATAAATGACCAAATCATACGCAACATACACTCCCTCCTGACTGATCTCAACAGCATCGACCCAGAACTATCTTTTTCCATAGAGCCAGAACAGAACAACAAAATAAATTTCCTGGACATCACTATAACTAAACATATTGACTCATTAGAGTTCAGCATATGCAGAAAACATACCACTACTGACATTATCATTCCTGCTAATTCCTGCCACCAACCTAAACAGAAATACTCATCTACAAGATACTTTCTAAACAGAAAACAATACCCACTAGAAAGAAACAGAAGAAAATAAAGAAATCCCAGAAGTCGCAGACATTCTACATGATAATTCATACCTACCAGACAATTTGCACCTAACCACACAGTAGACACCTCTGAACAAATAAACATGGAAATACAAAATGTGTACACTCGACATAAGTAGGTTAAGAAATTGAATTCATCACCAAAGTATTTAAACCTATCATATTAAAAATAACATTCAAAACCTGCATCTCAGTAAATATACTTCTCAGAAACATAAAAGCACTCCACAACAACAAATATTATACTCAAGTATCTACTGATTAACTTGTCCAGCATACATTAAACACTACCGGGGTGCTGATAAGTCCTTAGCCCGACCAGGAATGAAACAAGCTCGGAAGCATTTCAGGGACGCGCACGATTTCAACAACATCGAGACATGAGCTGTCATCAAGTTTTTTTTTTTCTGCAAGGCAAGGCGCCGAAGGAAATTCACGCCTTTCTGACAGAAACATTAGCTTGTTTCCTTCCTGGTCGGGCTAAGGACTTATCAGCATCCTTCTATGACGGACAAACTTTTGACCCGCTTGACCGAACATTTACAAACTTTTCGCAACAACAGCTACAATTCAAGCTTCTCACACCTCCTAGAAAATCAACACCCCATTGATATAATCATGAAAATTTTTATACCACAGGAAAAGGTCCACATTTTAGCACAGCTGAAAAATTTTACATGTATGGAGAAACATCAAAGAACAATAAACGCAGTGATCAAAACAACATGGAACACAGTGCTGTCTTCGGTACATTATTTCAATTGGATCATTAGCAAAATTCATACTTGACAAACAGAATTACTACAAATTTTCACACAGCATATGTTCTCCCCAAACCCCACTTTAACATATAAAATATTCTTTATCTTATATGTATCTTATGATTTAAAACTACCCCCTCATAATTTTTCTGCCAATGTCTTACCTAAACAGAATACAAAGAAAAATTAATAGATTAATAATAAACTCACTGGATAAAATTTCGTGGAACACAACTCCATCTTCAGAACCTTAACTTAGCTGTACCCTTACAACAAGATGTACTCACCTAAACAACTCACAGTAGCATTTCTCCTAAACTAAACTATACAGTTCACATTTAATCCTCACTCTATTCACAGTTTTCTCAACTAATCAAGTCATTTTAACATACATCCTCTTTCCCCACATTAATATTATATACATTCTGTATCTTTTGTACTTAAAATCTCCCAATTCAATCTTTGTCACGTTCTTCAAAACCTGTAACATATAACTCCAACATTGTATACATAACCTCAATATTCAGTGCAATATATACAGGTTGCTCTACGTTTTCTGTTCAATATTATTCCTGCCTTGAGAAACCATAACATTATACATCGTTTATAATTAAATTCCTTCAATTCTTCCAAGGTACTTTAATCCAGAACTGGAATTCAGAACCATACATAACTAAACCCTTAAAACACAACAACTTACAGTAACATTTCTCCAACTCAAAATGTATACAGTTGATCTATAATCCTCACCCCAAGCACAGTTCTGTAAGTAATCAGGTCATCTTAACGTACACCGTCTTTCCCCACATTAATATTCGTTACATGCTGCACCCTTCGTATTTAAAGTAATCCAATTCCTTTTCAGGTTATTTACTGCAAAGCCTATAACTTATAAAAACAGTGTATGCGTAACGTCAATATACAGTGAAACACATGTAAGTCACTCTACGTTTCATGTTTGTATATTATTCCTTTCCTAGAAATAATCACATTATTCGTTATTTATAACTAAAATCTTTCAACACTTTTCCGGTTCCTTACTCGAAAACTAAAACACATACAAAACCAGCAGTGCACAATTAAACCCAGCGTTCACCTAAAAGTATGTGTGTTTCCACATTTCAATTTCTGTATATTAACCCACCTTTTATATTCCATCACAAGGTAATTGCCCTGGCTTAGTTTTGATGTTATTTTTATATTTATTTTTACTTTATCTTGCAGAATTGTCACTCAAAACCAGCAGTTTCTTCCGAGTGCCATACCTTTCATCTAAAATCTGCTTCTAATGTAGAATCCTTAATTCAGCTACGGTAAAAGACGAGCATAAGCCTCCTACCCACACATTTCATCTACCAGAAATTACTTCAAATGCAAAGAAAAATCAACAGATTGCACAGAATAGAGAAGAAAAATATACTCTTATGCACTTATTACGAAATTTACAAAAGAAAAAACGACACCCACACATGCATGCACACACCAATTATCTTTTAATACAACTTTAAACTGATTATTTGTACAAATGAGATCTCACAACCCAGTGGGTCTTCTTAGTAATTTTGGATATATGTATTATCTGCAGATGGTCCAGTTGGGCGGAAAAATGTAATAGACCCCATGTGCTAATAATATAAACCTCTGATTTTTTATCAACGTACATTCTCTATATATTTGTTATTATAATCACACTTGTACGGACCGATTTAAGTATTTCTTTTGTCCATAAAGAAAGTCAGCATGTGGCAGTAACATATATATTTCAATCTCGTCTTTAACTTTGTGGATGATGAATTCTAAAGCCAAATTTGATAACAGTACCGACAAATTTTCACATTTTTTCGGGCCATTATGAGTTGCAAATGAGCTTAAGTGTGTGGAAGGTAGACTGCTCCATTAAGCACTTGCTCGCAGTGACGTACGTATAGGACAGTGGTGGTGAAGCACAAGTCTTCTCCTTGGGCACTAGAAGGAACTGAGAAGTAAACTGCACGCTCTGACCGCTTGACCTCCATGAAAAGAGCTCCCCTTACGCCCCAGTGCCCATTAGACAGGACACAGGAACTGTCCCTATTATCACGCACTCTTGGTACATGTGGTCAACGATATGCTATAACAAAGGTCCAGGAATGATAGCATAGTACGTATAAAATGCCTTCACCAGCTCTTTCATTGTTCAGGGCTATATTGTAGCAAGTTATGGATCCAGGTAGTAGTTTGATCCTGAAGATGTAGGTAGCAAGCTCTTTCGAAACGTCGGTAGAGATTTACCAATCGAAATACTGTCATGTCCTAGAAGACCTGTCTCGTCCAACATGACCTGAAAACCTCAAATCTCTCATCACGTGTTGTAATTAACTGTATGACTTCGGCGTGTTGAAAATCATTTTCTGCTGTCAGTAATTATTGAACAATCGTACTGACGTACTTCAGATGAGCTCACGTCATCACGGAAGCTGATCATCTCACAATTGCTGTGCGCTGAAGAATAAACAGTAACCCGTCTGCCTGAGCACGGACAGCAGCAGGGAGCTCGCGTGGCGCCAACTTATTTGGCATTGAAATGCAGGGTTAACGGCGATTGTGATTATGGTTCTGTTTTTTGCGAAGTCCCCTAATTTAGTTCTTAGGAAGGTAACATGAAATACAAGCATAGTCGCAACCTCCTGAAACCCCATGTACTTATCTGTCTACATCTGCGGCCACGGTTGGGGCTGTAACATTTTTAAATTTAAAACAGTGTAATTAAAAACCCAAGAATCATTCACAGAAACACTGTGGTGGTTAGGCTACGAGCTGGACGTCCGAGGAATCACGGTTCAGTACTCAGCAGGGACCAAAATTTATCTTCTTTTAAATTTCTAGGCCGGTATTATGGCCCACCCAGGTTCCTGTTCGGTGGATACACATACAGGGGTTTCATTCCTTGGGAAAAGTCGGCCGGAAGTGAAACTTGCCCATTCACTCCTCTACAGGGCCGAGGTTAATAATTAGTGGAGGTGCACCTCAGCCTGTATGCCTCGTGGCGTGTCGTGCACATGGGAAATGTTGCCTGTAGGTTTAAGACTCAGTAGCGTTGAAAACAAAAGACTAACTTGATATCACTTGCTATTTTTATTTCACTTCTTATGCGCTCAACATGTTTCGGACATTAATATATCCATCATCAGGAGCTTACGAATATTCTGTTGAATTAACACATTGGTCGTGTGTTCTTGGTTCGATGTGTGTTGGTGAAGCAGGCTGAATTACCACTGGTGTTTCAGCCTGCAACACGGATACCACTCCAACCCAACCACACCGAAACACCAACACTCATCGAACCCAGTACACACGACCAATGTGGTAATTCGACAGAAAAGTCGTAAACTCCTGGTGATGGATATATTAATGTCCGAAACATGTTGAGCGCATAAGAAGTGATATAAAAATAGCAAGTGACATCAAGTTGGTATTTTGTTTTCACCTATTACAACGATGCACGGTCCAATAAACATAAGACTCAGTAACGTGTTTCTCTTTATGTCAGTCCCTGATAAGAACTTCTGAAATGTAGAGGCGCCGGGCTGTACCAGAATCGAAATTGTGGTGGCAATTGAGATTTGCTTTTACGCCAATTACCCTACAAGCAGATCTCTACGATGCACACACATTCCCTCCCCCATTTTTATATTTTCTCCGCATGTTTGCTGCGATGCTGTTAGCATAGATGTCGAATAATTCGAATTAAGTTCTCTGTGCTCCTGTCTCATAGAAGGTTCTGTTTATGGAAACGATTCTGTCCGCAGAGAATTATAAAAGACTTATGCCCCAAAGTTATTATTAATTAACCTCCGAACACATTTATTGTAAACACCACAAGTACAGTCTTATATTTCAGCGTCATTTAAGCCGTTTTTGCTATCTATATCATCACAGTGCGAGAAAATCTTATGAAATATATGCTTTATTTGATTATTAAAAATTTAGATCTCAATTTTCAATGGGTCTGGTGTGGTATAATTATAATTAATTTAAAAAATTAGATTTAAGATAATTTTTAAAAATACATATTAATGTGGTGGCTTATAGGCATGTTAAACATTTTTATAAAGAAAAGCAAGCTACTTGTATGAGAACTTTTATAGCAAACTCTTAAGCCATCTCAATGATATATAGGTTAACAAAGTTGTTTTAAATCTAAAACACTTTATTATCCAACAGATAAACAAATATATAATTCGTAGATACAATTAGAATTATTATAAAATATTTAAAAAAACATTTAAAATTGCTCCAACATGTTTCGGAGCACAAGGGATCCATCATCAGGGAGCTTTATACAGTGCTTGGCTAAAATTAAAGTAACTACTCTATCATATCCGTTGATATGTACGTAGTCGGTGTTACGGCAGCATATTTAACTGTGGTGTGTGTGTGTACTGCACAGTGTAGAGAGGCATATGCTGCCATAGCACCGACTAGGTCCATATCAACGGACACTATAGAACCATTACTCTAGTTTTAGCCAAGCACTGTATAAAGCTCCCTGATGATGGATTCCTTGTGATCCGAAACATGTTGGAGCAATTTTAAATATTTTAAAATATTTTATAATAATTCTAACTGTATCTACGAATTATATATTTGATAATCTGTTGGATAATAAAGTGTTTTAATCGTCATTAATGCACGGCACAAACATGAAGATTGCTTTAAATCTAATTTCATAACTTAACTACAAACGTCCCACATAGGACACACTTAAAGCTAAAATTGTCATTATTGATAATGAAATTCAGCACAAAGTTTGTGTTTTTCCTCTGATTGTAAACAGCCAAACGATGCCTTAAATTCAGCTGAAAGTTGTAGCTGTGATTGTGGTTATACAGTTATACAGTTAATAGTTGTGTCGGACAGTTAATAGTTGTGTCGGACAGTTAATAGTTGTGTCGGACAGTTAATAGTTGTGTCGGACAGTTAATTTTTGATCATTTAGCGTGACAAAAAGTAAAGGGGTGACGCACATTAACATATACAGACATCTTCATTTCCACCGAATAACTGCACTGTTCTCCCTAGTAAAGTCGTGGCAGTGTGAAGCTGACAGCCCTCCTGCATTCATTTCCGGAGTTAACGACGGCTTGGATTAGACGAGCAAGCTTCCGTCTGTCCCTTCCGTTAATTATTAATCTTTGCAGCATTTGATGCTGTGCGCTCTGAGATACCCATAGCATCATTACGTAGGCTCTAAGTGAACAAACATAAATAACAATGTTTCGATTTCAACCTGAACCTAACCTATACCTCCACACTTCATGTTGCTGATAACAATAACTTCAAAACAAAATTCTACGATACATTCTACTACCCACATTTTCTAATCAACATATCTCATGATTTGAAACTTCGAAAACCACACAGTGTTATACTTTGAAATATTTGTAATTGCATGCAAGCTGCATACTCGCATATTCTTGGTTCCTTACGAACGGTGAAATATCTGTGTGGGTGTTTTTAGAACATGTTAAATGATGATCTGAGAGAATGTAGTTCATCACAATGAAGTAGGCCGTGCGTTCACAAGCGAGTGGCCGCTACGTCAATTTACGTTATTTGTCGTTCTTTGAATAGTATCAAGAACCTCACTGGGGACGTCTCAGAAGCCGCAGGTTCGTTCTGCTGTCTTTGAAAATACCAGAAACTCTTGGTTAAGGGAATGCCACACCTAACAGTCAAGGTTAGGAGTGTACAGTTCCTCTCGGTTGAGTTATTCTGAAGCGAATGTGGCTTTTATTGCGTTATTGACCGTCAAAATTTAAACTACATAAATTTAATGGCGGCCCAGTAGGTGGGAGGAGACTATGTTCTGTGAACAGTTCAAGATTTGGAACATAGTGGTCATTGCCATTTTCAAGAAGAATTTGTCTACGGGCGTCGGCATAACGTAGTGTAGTGATAGGCTACGGCCGGACGACCCCGGGTCGGAGGCATCTCAGGGGCAAGGCATTTCCTTCTTCTCTAAACGTTTGCCCCGGCTGTGTGACTCACCTGGCCTTCAGCTCAGTGGGTGCCGAAGTAGGCCTAATTTCCAGAGGGTAAGGCGGGTGGAGCGTGAAGTTTGCCACCCTCCTCCATCTACTAATCTGGACCTCGGCCAGAGTTAAAAATGAATGGATTTATGCCTCTACTCCGCCGGAATGTCTTCATGTCGCAGATAGGGACCACTTTAGGTTTTACACCTTCGTTCTATTGGAAGGACTAAGGACGACCTCCATACGGTCCAGGGCGGTTGGAATCAGCGCTCAGACTGCGATCCAAATTGGACATGTCTCAAGCATAATTCCGACTTCTTGTGGCTGAGATCTAAAACATTTGCGGATTAGCGTCTAATAGGAATAGTCCTTACAATTTACTGTCCGACCTGTGAATAAGTAAGAAATAAAATGCTCGCCTGAATGGACTGTAAAGTTTCTTTAATCTCAAGTGAATTGGTTAAGTTTGATGTATGTTACTAAATGGCATTTCACCATTTTGAACTTAACTTGCTTGAATTTCATGACTAACTCGGTACCTCTTTGAGATCTGTGCTCTTCTGGGTATTATGCAGCGAGTAGTGTTATTTTCTTACCTACGTTTCGGGACAACCTATCGGTCCCGATAGGTTGTCCCGTCGCTAAGAAATTACCACCGCTCGCTGCGTAATGAGCCCAGAAGGGTGCAGTTCTCAGCCATTTCGCGGCCGTACCCTGAAATCACGCATCGGTCCCATTTTACTCTGTAATGCGACATGCCGGATGTCAGCTGGAATCAGACGGAAGACTCTGTCTATAAACCGTATGGTGTGTCGATTTGAGCAAGTGGCGGATTGTGAGGTGCAGTCTACTTACGACTCCGACATTGGCAGTAAACGCCAGTCCCTTGAATGTGCTATCGGACTGCTCTCTACGTGAAGAGGTTAAACGTAAATTTTGTAAGACTTGCAAATCTTCGAGACGGAACTTAATTATCTTTTTCGTTATTACCCACACGTGAGAACATATAGAATTTTATTTTAATGTTTAATATTGTCCGTAATGTACGTGGTGTTTCTTTTTACTTGTGAATACGGCGCACAAAACAGGTCCAAATGTTATAACGGTCCATTTTTTCAAGGCCCCAGATTTAATATGGTTTTCTTTCGTTTCTTCACGAAACTACCGGATTATTGCCATGTATATATCCCGATTGTCTCTTCGAAGGCGTAATTTTCCAGCCGTTTATATCACCTTCGGTCTCTTTCAGACCTTTTAAAACTGAAATATCTGGTTCAAATCTGCAAGTAGTCTTTGGTTTTACTAACGAGCTTGTAAACATACGCAAGGCAGAACTAAATCATTTCTGTGTGGTAATTTACGTACATTCGAAAGGTGCGGTACTAGGAAACTGCTGAGCATTGTCAGTTGCATACTGGGATGTACAAGTGGTAGATCATTTCTGTAACTGAAGAATAGCCTGCATTGACGCTGCTTCACGCATGCCATTATTCTGTATTGTGGCTCAACAAATAACTTATCCTTATTATCATTACCATCAATAAGAACTCAGTTACACACATTTGGCATAGGCCTGCCGTCGTGCGGTTCGTCCAGCTTAATATCTGACCTACGTCCGATCATTACTGAAGTCATTTACTGCGGTGGTTAGTAAATATGTAGGAAGGACAGTACAGATTTCCCTGATGGGAACCACTATAAATATTTTTAGTTGAGTAAAGAGAAACCAACTTGATGCCACTTATTTTATTATATATTCAATACTCATTAAATGTTCAACATGTTTCGGCCGTTAATACGACCATCTTCAGGAGTCTGCGACTAACTGGTTGTTATTTCATCGGTGGTATCTGTAAGAAGTATAGAGGAATTGTGTTAGCGTGTTATTTATTAGGGCG
>Ga0123357_10007573_pt1 | contig 13439 bp, 5 predicted proteins | sample TergutEmb28metaG_FD_89873 | JGI IMG/M metagenome (GOLD analysis project Ga0123357, IMG submission 89873) | Embiratermes neotenicus P4 segment gut microbial communities from Petit-Saut dam, French Guiana - Emb289 P4 | ecosystem: Host-associated > Arthropoda: Insects > Digestive system > Gut ...
GAGTTGGCTCAGGATAGGAACAGATGGCGGGCACTTGTGAATACTGTGATGAACCTTCGGGTTCCTTAAAGTGCGGAGAATGACTCTGCTGTCTGGAGTAAGTAAGTAAGTAAGTAATTATTTTGGATAGGAACGGTTGGCGGGCACTTGTGAATGCCGTAATGAACCTTCGGGTTCCATAAAATGCCGGGAATTTCTTGACTAGCTGAGAACCGATTAGCTTCTCAAGAAGGACTCTGCTCCATGGAGTAAGTATGGAGTAAGTAAGTCAGCAAGTAATTATAGGGTTTTTTTTAATAGACTTGCCTTACGAATGACTAAATTTTGAAATACAATTGTATTTTCATGAACAAGAGGAAGGGTTTTTTTTTCTAATTTGTACATATTCTGAATACAATTTTTGGAATTTTAATCCGAACGAAGTGTGAAGGATTATAAATGTCCTAAATTATTGACTGTCTGTAGCTACTCCACATACGTATATGACCATTAGTGAATACATAAACTTCTTATTTCTCTGAAGACGACCACGTATTGGGCGGAGACATGTAGTAGGTCATTGTGTATATAAATCTATGTCATTATACAATAGTATAAACAAACAACTAGATGCAACATTAACAATTTATTAGTAACTTCATTCAGCTCAACATGTTTGGGGTGATAATTTCGTCCATCCTCAGGAGCACTAGACTGTGTTTACAGCTTGTGTTATAAAACACCGACGAGGCAGCATCGTCAATGCATTGAAATTACTAATAAATTGTTAATGTTGCATCTATTTGGTTGTTTATACTATTGTATCAGAGATGCGCGGTCACACAAACATCAAACCTATGTCATTATAATTGTGTCTTTTTTTTTGTATTACTATTGTATGTATGTGGTTGTTGGGAAACATTTCGGATTCCCACGTTTGGTTGCAATTTTCAGCAGGATTAGCCATTATAGGATACTGGTTGTTCTAAATCATTGCGAAATTGTAACATGTTCAAAGTTGATAATAAATAGAACCGTGTGTGTAACAACAACCGATCAGTTGAAGTGAAGAATAGACGCAAGTCCAACTGCACAGTGCAAATTGCATGAACTTACGTCATTATACAGTGTTCAACAACACAGCAGCATGTCATTACTGTTAAATGTTGCTGGACGGTAAGAGTTAGTGCGACTTACTTTCACAGTAACAAAAACTGCATGAATACCGTCTTTAAAAACGTCTTCTCATGCAAGGAGTCGTCGGAAAGTAAAATCAGTTTCATTTTGCTTCAACAATGATGGTGTCAGTTCATACAAGTCTTTCATTTTACGTACTTTTATGCCTCTATATACAGTGATACCTCGGCTTACGAGTGACCCTGCTAACGAAGATAATTTTCGCTGTTTTTTGGACTCGGCTAATGAATATGGATTCGGCTAACGAATGTTTTAGTGGATGCGCGCACTAACATAAAGCAGCAAACATGAACGGTCGGGCCATTCCAGGAGCTGAAATGAACACGTTTCGGCTAACGAATGTGATTCCGGAACGAATTATCCTCGTTAGCCGAGGTATCACTGTATATATATATATGTGTGTGTGTGTATGTGTATGTGTGTGTGTATGTGTGTGTGTGTGTGCGTGTGCGCGCGTGCGCGCACCCTAATCCCGCCCAAACCAAACGACGATTTTTTTTACAAAATATCGCGTTAAGCATCGCGCCATAATAGACAATACCGTGCCTCTAAACTTCAGTTCCGTGCCATCAACACGGAGGTGGTGCAAACTTCAGAAATAAGAGAGACACTGTACCCTGTATCACCACGTACTATCAGGTCCTGAGATCGGGTGTAATTATAGATCATCAAACAACAAACTCTAGAATTTTTGACACAGTACTGTTTTTCTGTAGGACGTGATGAAACAAAGTGGTTCCCTCCCTAAATATAGAGAAATAATAGCGATAAGTGCTGAACCTTTAACACAGTAATCATATAAGACGCATTTAATACACACTTCAAAAATTCGGCCCTGAAGGAAGGGGCAGTTCTGCAAATCCACGGGTCATGTGAATTCTGATCACAAAATCTACATTTACGTAGGTGTAGTTTTATATGCTGCCTGGAAGGGATTCAAAATACGAAATCACTTCTCTTGTACTGGGCGCTAATTGCAATGCCTTATACAGCACAGACTGGCTAATATGATGTTATCCTTCTTAGGCCTTTCTTTATTGAAGAAGCACTTTTGAAATAATTACATGAAACAAGCAGGGTATTTGTCTAAATCTTCTTAAGATAATTCTGTATATTGTTTACCGCAGCTTTTGAGTGTGAAGTACGACTGGAGGGTGAGTGATAGTCACATCAAGATGCACATTGTAACAAACGTGAGACTTTCGACGTGAGAGTATTGTGAATGTTACGTCATACGTGATTAGAGGCTTTCTCCGGCAAGTAGATAAGAACCGCGCTCTTCTGGGTTATTACTCAGCTAGTAGTGGTAATTTCTTACCGACGTTTCGGGACAACGTATCGGTCCCATCGCTGCTTACTAGCCCAGAAGAGCGCAGTTCTCAATAACAAATCTATCATGTTGGAAAGGCTGAGGAGGTGGGCGCCTAAGGTTTTGTGAACACACTTATGGTACTTTGGTTTCCATAAAACGCTTATTATGATGCGGTCACGTGGAGAATTTCAATAGAGGACAACAGGACTAATCAACAGTTAAAACGCACTCATATTTACATATCTACGTATTTCACTCACCAGCAAATGTACTATTTATTAACTTGGTTAAAAGTTTTAAATTTACATTAAAATACAAAACAATATCGCTCCTACATGTTTCGGTCTTTAATGACCTTCATCAGGGAGCTTTATCTGTACCTAGCTGAAGTTATATTTATGTTCAAATATTCGGTAAAATTATTACCGAGTGTTTTAACATGAATATAACTTTAGTCAGGTACAGATAAAGCTCCCTGATGATGGTCATTAAAGACCGAAACATGTAGGAGCGTTATTATTGTGTATTTTAATGTAAATTTAAAACTTTTAACGAAGTTAATAAATGGTGCATTTGTTGGTGAGTGAACTGCATAGATTTCGAAATGCACCGTGCAACGATAAAAATCACACTTATATTGGCTTCAATAAGCTTTGTATACATGTTTCGAAGAATGTAACTTGTGTTTTGACTGATTATTTTTGTTTTTTGTTTTTTTCCCCTTTATTGAGTTTATAACATAACGGTTTGTGTTCTTTTAACTCAAAGAATTTCTATAGATGCTGGGTTGGCTGCAGTCAATGCTTGCCCCCTTATTACTTCTTGTCCATGCCCCCTCTCGTGTGTGGCAACAAGCCCAAAGTCCTTGTCGTCGGAGAAGTTTATCACGTGGTTGTCAGCAGCAATATTCGTGTGAACAGAAAAGCTATACTACTAGAGGCGAATATACAAAAGTATGCTACAACGGAAAAAGTAACAGCTCAAGAGTCATGTGGAAGGGGTCAGTTAAAAGACTTCTCTCTGTGACCTCAGTATATCGGAGTGTCAGTAAGCTGCTCAAAAAAGTTGCTGGTCCGTAGAATTAGATACAGGGTTAAATATCTGAAACGCTCAGAGACGGTGGTTGCGTTGAAGATTTACTGGGCGAGTATTCGCTTTAACGTGGAATTAAATTTCGACGTTTCGGCATTGATTCGAGTGCCAACCAAAGGAGAATAATATTACGTCACCATGGAATTCCGTGTAGACCTACGTCCCTTTTGTCCTCTGCTCTGCCTCTGACCCAACACACCTTTGCTTTTTGAATGGCAGCAGACGTCTCTGTTGGCGTGTATTAGTCACCAGATATCTGTTTTAGTCACGGACTTCTACTATCCTGAAATTTATTCATTCTTCTGAGGCACAAAGTCTTTAAGAGATTTCTCTCCTCGAGATTTCTGCCCCTAGATGCTTCTTGTATACGTTGAGTATTATCACTTCGTATATTCGTTGAGTATTATTACTTCTCATTGTTTGTGTACCGGCGCACTCCCTCTTTTTAACTATTTTTCTACATAACAGTTTATTGTACCATTTTTGGTATAATAGCTTAATTATTATCATCTTGTATTTTAATTGTTGCGCCAAAATGTGAAACCGCGTTTGACATTCTCACAAAAGAAGTTCCAGTATTATTGCTTTTCCCTTTCGGTAAGTAGAGAGAGAGAGAGAGAGAGGGGGGGGGAGAGGGGGGTGATAACAGTTTTCGCGGTGAATATCTGTAATTTATTCTTCTCGTAATGTCATCATAACGTGCTTTTTTTTTAATTACAGTGACACTTGCAGAGCCCAAGCTGGTGAAGTAGTCTTTGTCAATTGTCTCAGTTTCTTATTTAGTACATTTACTGCTACCCTCCATAGCTGAAAGCTATAACACGGAAAGGGCCAATAGTAGCTGTCCTTTTCTCGCAGATGATCGGGTTCTACCCCAGGTCAGTTACTGTGGAATTAATGGTGTGTGACGTGTCCCTGGAATTTCTTTTGTCCAATTCCTTTGGCTTTTCCCTGTCATTACTATTCCATCGTTGCTCCATACTCATATTACATTTGCCTGCTTGCGACGCGATATGATCTTAACAATTGACAACCACGTGAGATAAAACACCTTTTTCTCTCCTTCCCTCCATTCCCCCCCTCCCTCACCATCAGCAACTTAAAACACAGCATGCCGTCCTGAAACTTTCGGGTATCATAAAATGGGAGAACTTCTTAACTAAATAAGAAATTTTTAACATTTCAAGAAGGGCTGTGCTCCATGGATCAGCCAATCAGTTTGTAGTTAGCGTATATTCTAATCTCACTTCCATTTGTCCTAACAGTAAATTTTCTAAACATATTAATTCTTTAATACGTACTAGATGCTTAGCCTACACATGGCTTAGTGTCTATAGTTGGTACAGCTTCCATTAATAATGGCGCTCAGCACGCCACTGTAACCGTGACTAGTGTACTGTTTTGACGAACGTAGTCTTTCACATTGTACATTATTCCGTGATAAATAAATTGTTTGGCGGAAATGTAAAGCATATGTGTGGAGCCGTTTTGAATACGTTGGAAATAATGAGCCGTCAAATTATTATTGCTGTTGCGCATACAAACACGTACATTGGTTAAAACATTTGTAGTTTATGGTGGCAGGAGTCGGTGACCGCCAGTTTCGTAACATTAATCATTTTAGAACCAGTCGTGTCACCTGTTGTGTTGATATAAACAAATCACCGTCAAATTGCGAATTTACATTCACTGAGATGTAACATTCCCAGCCAAGTACATGTTTTGATTTGAGAGCTCGAATGTAGTTTCGTGCTATGATGAAATAAGTCTTATTGTGTAACCTTACTTGAATAAATATTATTCAGTAATATCTATAGGAGGGAGTACTAATATTCAACGCATTGATGAATAATTCATCTTGTGTTTGAAGAGATATCACATAGATTAATAATTCAAACTCGTAAAGTACATGATTTCCAGGATGATTTCGCTCATTCATGTCTGACCTGTGTGGATTTCCGATGTTCTGCTATTTGTCTTACTATAAAATTCTAAAATATTAAACTACAGAGAACTGGACCTTTTCTTTTTACCCTTAGCTGCTCTTATTCACAAATAACGAAGTTGTGTAACTTATTTAATAACTAGTGAGTTGCTACGTTAATTTCCCTTCCTCAGCTCCTCTCCACACACGCGGTACGTAACAAACAGGTAGAGGAAGTACAAATCAAAAATTTTCGTTCTTTAAACCTTGAAAACATCAAGGTAGAGAGAGACAGGTGTAAGAAATAATATTAGAGTAAAATTGTAAGAGGAAACTACGAGAAGAATAAAGGGCAGTTTGTTTACAGGAGAGGGGAAGGAATGGACGTCTTTTTATACCATTTGAAAGTTCACTCGTTCGTCCTTTTGACAAGGATATTTTTAAAGTAATGCCTTCACAATGGTGAGAAACACCGGCTTGAAAGTGGGTCTGCGGAATTTTTGTTTAATAATTAAAGGTGAAAGAAATAATTTAGAAAAATAATTCACTGTATTTTAAGGCATGACATTCATATCAATGTTCCTATAAAATGAATTTCCTTCCCATCAGTTAACACACTTCATCTCGATGAGAACTGCGCTCTTCTGGTTTACAGCGCAACGAGTAGTGGCAATTCCTTACCGACGTTTAAGGACAACCTATGGGACCGACAGGTTTTTTTCCCCGAAACTTAAGTAAGAAAGTACCACTTCTCGTTTCGTAATAACCCAGAAGAGTGCAGCTCTCATTTGCTTCGCTGCAGAAGCCTGAAGTCATGCGCATTAGGTTTCTATTGCAAAAGCCATTTATTTTATGCCGTTCAGTGAAACGATTTCCTTTTATTGTGACTATCATACGAAATACACATATACAGTCTGTGGTAAAAATGCTGTTACTTAATTTTAAAACAGGCGGTACAAAAAGTTACGACTGTGTTTTTTTAAGGGTTGGAGCTATAAGAGGGTAAGACTTGGCTGCTGTTCGCAATGACAAACCTGCATAAATGCGTAGCACACAGCGTAACGACACTAACTCTACTACAACATGCGTTGAATTGCAGCGAAACACGTGGAAATACGAAGTAAATAATCTACGGAACCAAATGTAGACATCGTATCATTTCAAAACTGAAAAATATTCAATTTTTACTTTTAACGCTTTAAATTACAGTTTGTTATTCTTTGTTATGACAGAATTAACAACATAAAAGTTCTTGAATTATTTTAGAATATTTGCATTTTTAAATGTGGTCGCCTGAATAAACTGTGTTTCTCTGAACACCATTAACCGGTTCGTCTTCATGGCGATGTCACAATTTGTTCTGTTTCAGGAAGGAAAAGACTTTTCGTATAATCCAGAATGATTTCCGACCAGTCGCTATCCTTTCACCGCCGGAGCCCGAGTTAGATCCCAAGCCAGTGCATGTGGCAATGGAACATGTTATTTTCAGAACTCTTCAGGTTTTCCCTGTTTTTAAAATTCAACTAATGCCCCACACTCATCCTTATTTTGACGTTACTCTTGTCAGAACTGCTGTGGGGAGCTTCTAACAAAGGACGAAGAAAGAGTCTTTGGGCGCGTTCGCAAAACTGCGAAGGCGACTATTAGCTTCGTCATATCTGTGTCTGTCTGTCTGTCCGTCCGTCAGTCGTTCGGCAATGAACATCTCGGCTTCCACTGGACGTATTTTGACGAAAATTTTTATTTGGGTAATTTTCGAAAATCTGTCGAGATAATTCAAGATTTGTTAAAATATGATATAATAACGAGTACCTTACATGAAGACGTTAGTATGTAAATGAAGTATCGCGCTCAGTCCTTCTTAGAATGACAAATGTTTCAGAAAAAATTTGTCGAGAAAATCAAAACACACCTTTTGTTTTCAATAACTTTCCACCGAAATTCGTGCCTTTTTTAAAGGTAACGTGGAAAATATGATAGGGCTGGATAAGCCACAGATGAAAACACTGCGCATATGTATTGTGTGCTGGATAACTAAGGCTATAAACATATATTCAAAATATGTAAAATTATGGCTTATCAACGCAACAATTGTTGCTCAAACGCGCCTGTATTTTAAGTTGTACCTATATTGTCTCTCTTGTATAGGACTCAGAGGATTAATGGTAGGTAGCATGTGGATTATACGTCACCATATCCTTCTCTCTTTCCGGTTTCTACCCTCTGTACTTCATCTCTGTTCTGCATAATGGAAGACCGTTTCACATACGTGATACATAAAGCGACAACTGTACACCCCTGTTTCACTGCAAATCGGTACATAGGACTACACTTTTAAGATTAGTTTTCTGCGATGTGACGTCATGCTGTTGGGTAATCGATGCCAACAATTCGGAAGGACCTGCTGCCTTCATCTTCAGAAAACAGAAACAGGATATTTCTCTGACATAGTACTTACACACACAACTATATGGCGTCACATGACTTAAGACAGTAACTTTAATAGTTACTGCAGGCAAGACCTCCATTTCCACATATGCTGCACTATTTAGTACATAAAGAGACCCATTCGTTATTAAACGTACGAACAACGGACGACGCCACAGTGATGAAAAATATAATATATTCTTGTTGTAGCATTCGTATCATATTGCTTGTAACCTAATTGTAATATATGTAAGTAGAATTATGTTCGCTGTAATTTTGATGAACCAGCTGTAGTTTACAGTTTTGAAATATTCTAAGGTCGAATTTATAAATGACCTCACTTCTTTAAAACAAGTATTTGAATATACGATACAAGAATATGATGTGCCTACAAATAACAAGTGAAGTAACAAAATTAGACATTTAGGAGCGTATGTTTCAATTCAAAACAGGGATCTAGATGAAGACTAATTTGATGCGTTGTGCAGGTTTTGCACTGCCTTGTTGTGTCCTTCCATGTTCCGTGACACAGGACGCCCCTCACCGAATCTTATGTCTTATTTTCAAAGAAATGCTATTCCTGTTTCTATCTCGCTAAAGGTGCGGCAGGGTTTTTTCCACTTCCCTTTCCTTGTACCTATGCAAGTCACATTTTCCTTTACTGTTCCATCAAAAGACGGTGTGAAATGTTTGCGAGACGGCGTGATTCCTGGCGATGCTCCTGGAAAACCATCAACACTGAGAACTGGAGCTCAAGGAAGAAAAAAAGTGTCTTCCTAGACCACAAATTTATCCACGTCTCGAAGTAGAGTAACCAATGAAGTGGTGTCCATTTATGCAACATTCGGCATTGATGCTTATTTGGCGAATTTCTAAAACACACTCTCATTTCATGTGCTGCCTGTTGAAGAACATTTTGCTACAAATTTGCTCTTTGCTGGTGGCTTTGGCAATCTCATAAAAAGGTATTTCATGCCCTTCAATTTATGTTAAAAACAGATTCTAACTTTTCATCTACCGTTACGAAAAATATTCCTTCCTAAAGGCATCGTAAACGACTTTTAAACACATTATGGGCCTCTAAGCATATTAAGGCATGTTGCATGATGTTTTCGGAAAGAATAGTAGATGTAGTTTTGTTTATGATAATAGCAGACAGTCCTACAAGGTACTAAGTCTGTGTTTATGTCTTTACACTGCAAGGGTGTTTCTCTTTCCCCACCTACTAGATTTTCTTTTTATTGTAACTACTTAACAGACTTGAAAAGTTATTGTCAAAGCTCTACATTTTCTTAAAAGGGAGACTTTAAGCTAATGTGAAGATAGGCTAGTATGGCGGTCGAGGAATGAAAGGGGTAGCGGGGAGGGGAAGAGATTGCAGTAACTCACTAAGATGAGAAGAAGAAGAAATACAATCGTGAGGCGGTCTCGTTAACAACCTGTAATTACGATGCACATCTTTATCGCTCGGGCTCTCTTTGTTCATTCCTACATTTAAGTAGTAGACACTGTTGTGATAAAGCCTCGCCTTGTATTATACAGTGTAAAGATGTAACAACAAAATGAGCCATCAGCCATCCGGTAAGCCCGAAGTTTCTTACAACGTTAGGCATACAAATACTGCAGTACTGCGTAATATATTATGTAAAGCAGTCCTTGTTGGGAAGCTAAGAATTTTTAATTATCAAATACAAAGACCGAATAACACAACCCCTAAACACTATATGTTCATACATTACCAATCTACTACCTGTTTCGACCAAATTCTACGGCCATCGTAAGGTAGTTCACGAATCCATATCAATAATGTGTTACATAGGAAGAGGCGTCTCCAATTATAAAAGTATGTTATTATTCCAAAATGGAATTATAATTAGTACAAAACATTATTTTAAAATGGATCCCGATAAAATAGATAAATAAGTAAAAACCAATATATGCTGATGAATTTTATTGTTGTTTCGGAGTATTATATGTTTTTAAGCACCCTGTGTTGATGATATCAGTCAGTGTGCTCACTGATGTATTGGCGTGTAGTGGGTATAGGTTACGTAGTTTTACTCGTTTTCAGTATGTACATGTGTGTGTGTGTGTGTTATATATAATTACATTTATATATAATGTGTTTTAAATACTGTTTTATACTAATAATTTTTCCATTTTGGAAGAACAGCTTGGTTTCATAACAACATATTCACTATTTTTAGTAGGAGAAGCCTCTTCCGAAGTCATATTTTTTTGATACGGATTTGTAGACTACCTGAAAATGGCAGTGCAGTTTGACCGAAACATGTACAAGTGTGGTAAATTTTGTGCTATTCTGCCCTTATACTTCACAAGTGGTTTGTTCAACGCAACAGAATAATGATTCCTACAACTAAATTTTGTTAGGTTTTCACAGCAGTTTACCTGAGGATTCCTTTCTTCTGAGACATCGCATTCCGTTAGTGTCGAATCGGATTCCGACTTTTGACGGAAGGTAATGCCCTCACCTTCAAAAGTCCCTGAACCTAGTGACCCTCGAAGACGAAACACGGCGTTAGCTGTAAGAGTCGGCACCCAGTTACACACTGGCGGACCTAAAAGTTGCGAAACGCAAACCCGAAAGCAGACTATCGTGTTCACAAGAATACATCACTGGTTCCTGTCGTGAGCTAGATGAATCCATTCCTCATTGTCACGTCCTATAACTTTACTATCCACTTTAACGAGAGTTTTCCATCTACGTCTATGTCCCCCAAGTTGTCTTTTATTTAGATTTTCAATCTAATTTTTTTAAGTTTTTGATCCCTCTCTTCAATGCTATTGTCTTGCCAGTCTCATTCTGTTTCAGGTAATAACCCTAATGATATTTGGTGTAGACTGCTATTAAGCAGTTGTCTGTAGCCCCCTCTTTTTTATCCCACATTAATTACAAATACTTTCATGTTATCAGTTTTCTCCGGGCTGTGGGTACAATTCGATGAGGACCCGGGTAAAGTGGCCGGAGCTTAAAGTTGCCTGCTTAATTCTACACAGTGTCTAGGTTAAGAAGGAGTGTAGCCATACTTCTTCTGCACTCGTATGCTGTAATAGCTTAGGCAAGGACTATATTTTTTTAATTTTTTCTCGTACATCATCAAGCTATATCCTTCCCTTCATTTGGGTACGAAACAACGTTTGTCCTTATATCGATATATTGTTGTACCATAGAAGTATTTAACAGTTTTAATCACAATCAGATATAATTTGTTACAGGCGGTAGTTTTTCACGTTAACAAAGCTGTCTGTATTAGTGGGATTATCCCTTCTTTATATGGAGTAGTCCATCAATACTGCATCACTCATGAGGGAAAGATACATCAAAATGTTACAGTTGTGAATTATAACACTTTTATGGAAAACAGTGAGATGAAGTATTAGACTTGTATTCCCTGACAGCATCATTATCATTGGAAACTTGTATTTTACACCCTCTGACATAAACGCGTAAACATATCTTCCTTCATACAAGGAATAAATTATCAGATATTACAAACAATTGTATGAATTGCAAAATCGTCGTAAATTTTTAAGATAAAGGTAACCCTGTCCATGTGCATATTGTGAAGTGACTGGGGGAGGGGAGATATATACTTACTCTGATTCTTATTCCCTGCACCTGGTAGAGATGAGTGGTAGATTTCAAACCCTGCCCACCTGCATGTTTGGTGGCCGGCAGGGTTCCCATGTGAAAACCCTGAACACCAGTGTTTATTTCTTCACTAGGCGAGGGCCTCTGTGGGCTTATCTTATGTCATATGTCGAAGGCAATAGAGACGATACAACAAGTGCAAGGCCAATTTCGAAATATAACCATAAAAATAACCTAGGAAAGGCAATGAATATGATGAAGTTAGTTGTAAAAATGTTGACTTAAAAAAGAATTACACTACCCTAAAGTTTTAAAGAGGAAAATTTTTATTTAAATACATAGCTCTCCAGTCGGTTTTTTTTTCCAGTGAGTAGATTCTATTAAAACTTGCTGTTTGTATCATTATCATTGTATCATCGCATTGTCTCACTTCGGTAGCAAAATGTTTAATTTCGTAACGTACAAAATAGGACAATAGCAGCTCCACCACGTGCATTCCGAGGCCTTGTATTTCACCATATCCACTTCATGTGGGTTGAAGTACACGGAAGACAGGTGATGTCAGAAATTTCCAGGAGTTGTACAAATACACAGGGTTGCACGGATCCCGGGCGCTAGGTCACGAAGGCGACTAAATTCTGTGAAGCGGAGCCCAATAATTTTGGGTCTTAACTTTGGAACCTACGTCATGCCACCTTTCTGACGCCTAGAATTTTGGAATGGCTTGTGGATTTTAGTAACGTTTCGTGCACTCCTTTATGTCTGTATAAATGAAATGTTCATTTCTTTAACAACAGCTGGATGATAATATTATTTTGAATAGTGTTACGGCTTTAGGTCCCATTCGTCTGACAGAATTCCGCGGAACTTTTGTAGCAGCTGAATAGGCTTCTTGAGAACTGCGCTCTTCCGGGTTGTTACGCAGCGAAGAGTGGTAATTCCGTACCGACGTTTCGGGATAAGTAACAGTTTATACCCACTTATTTTCAGTTAAATAATTAGGCCTAGTAAGTATCCAAACTGTGAAAATATAATTTTGTTTATTTTAAACATAACGGCTTTAAAAACGAAATGCCAACCAGCATGAAAAGGAAACCCAGGACATCCATTACAGGGACTTCTGAATTTTACTATGGAGACCGGAACAGCCCACAAGTCTTAAGTCTTTGACAGCGTGATGTTGATGGTTTCAAAAGCGAAGTAATTACAAACGTTTACAAATTGTACCACTGGGATATTGTATTAGTAGTAACTTTTGTCAGATCTGAGGTTTCCATGTTAGTGATGATTCATGTTCTGATGGCCATAATACGACCGTTACTTAGGGTTTTACTTTACAGCCCGTTTAATTGTAACTACACGAATGACCGATTGCATGTTAGAATGATTCTAAGCATTTGCACAGTCCTGTACCAAGGCCGGTTACAGTCTCCTGTCATTCTCGCAGCCTAGACCTTAAGTTATTTGTGTTCTCCCATCTTTCCTCTGAATTTGAAGTGATCGCTTTCCAAGAGGTTTCCCTCAGAAGAGGTTAGATCCTAACACTGTTAAATACTAACCTCCTCTAATGAATGAAGCCGCGCAATTTGAGTACATAAATTGGAAACAAATCTAACATAACTTCAGGTTAATCTTATGTTTATTGGACCGTGCATCATTGTGATAGTTGAGGAATAAAAGACCAGCTTGGTGTCACTTGCTATTTTATTTCACTTCTTATGTGCTCAACATGTTTCGGACATTAATATATCCATCATTAGGAGCTTGCGAATATTCTGTTGAGTTACCACATTGGTCGTATTGTTCTTAGTTCCAACACACATCTTACCAAGAACAATACGACCAATGTGGTAATTCAACAGAATAGTCCCAAGCTCCTGATGATGGATATATTA
>Ga0123357_10007576_pt1 | contig 13438 bp, 6 predicted proteins | sample TergutEmb28metaG_FD_89873 | JGI IMG/M metagenome (GOLD analysis project Ga0123357, IMG submission 89873) | Embiratermes neotenicus P4 segment gut microbial communities from Petit-Saut dam, French Guiana - Emb289 P4 | ecosystem: Host-associated > Arthropoda: Insects > Digestive system > Gut ...
CTGCTTGATGGCTATATGTCACACACAGTACTGCTTGATGGCTATATGTCACACACAGAACTGCTTGATGGCTGTATGTCACACACAGTACTGCTTGATGGCTATATGTCACACACAGTACTGCTTGATGGCTATATGTCACACACAGTACTGCTTGATGGCTGTATGTCACACACAGTACTGCTTGATGGCTATATGTCACACACAGTACTGCTTGATGGTTATATGTCACACACAGCACTGCTTGATGGCTATATGTCACACACAGTACTGCTTGATGGCTATATGTCACACACAGTACTGCTTGATGGCTATATGTCACACACAGAACTGCTTGATGGCTGTATGTCACACACAGTACTGCTTGATGGCTGTATGTCACACACAGTACCTCTTGATGGTTATATGTCACACACAGTACTGCTTGATGGTTATATGTCACACACAGTACTGCTTGATGACTATATGTCACACACAGTACTGCTTGATGGCTATATGTCACACACAGTACAAGCAAAAGTTGCGTTTCGTGATTACTACCAACACACTGGTGGTTATGTAATTGTAATATATATTCCAGTCTTTAAAACATTCAGGTTGTTGATTAGTTTACACATTATGATTTTTTTAAGAACACTGTGTTGTTCAAAGCAGTGGTTGGCAGTAAAATTGAGATAAATGTGCAGGAAGAGAATTCTGAATATTTTCAATGGGGAATGTGGGCATTTTAAATGTAAGAACTAGGACCATCAACTGAGTTGCACAGTGTGTGAAAGAGTGATAATATGAATTGCTCTAAAGAAGTTTAACTGTGTATTGATAATGTCAGATGTGTTTTTAAGTAGAGTTGAAGTGTTACAGTCATAATCCTTGGGTGTATGGATAATGGTCATGGTAATATGGTTGTGACAATTAGATACAACTGTGTCATGATTAAATGTTGGTTTAATTATTGTAAATTGTGGTTTTCAAGGAACTGACCTTGTTTCTGCGAACACGAAGGCATCCCATATCACAGGATTCTCTACAACGACTCCAAAAGACCCTTAGGAATGGACAGAGGAAATATCCACCCCACCAGGTGGAAGTGGAAGCCATTCAGCACAAAACAACACAAATATTCCATAAGGTCTATTTCCCAGATGATACAGATGAGGTATGGCTCATTACAATAAATATCAACCATCAGTCACTAAAAGAGAAAGCAATGGGACACGCTAAGCAAATGCTTCTTGACATTCCCTTGTCTAAAGGAAGACATGGCTTGTTTGTAAATAGGCATACATTTCATTCTCTGAAAAATTAAATACCCTTTCTCACAGCAGAAACCCATGTAATTAGAAAAATGTCAGACATAATATTTTTTTATTTGAAATGTTTTTTTCTCCAATTGACACTTGATAGTGAAGTTATTTTTTTGACTGCTTGCTCTTCCCTTGTTAAATGTTACAGGATAGTAAGAATGTCATATATATATATATATATATATATATATATTCCCTTCACAAGAACTGATTTTCATATGAATTATGCATGTGGCTGGACAGGTGAGGAATCGTAATTGTAAGTTCTGTGGTATGGGAAAATTTTACATTTGCATACTTTTTAATAAAGAGCTTGACATATCTGTATGAAATGATGTTTGGTCTGTCAAACCTAAGGGTATTTAATTTTACATTAGTATGTACTTTAAATTGTTCATTCATTTAAAGCATGTGGTATGGTCTAGTGTTGCGTATCATTCAGTTTTGATTTAAAATCACTGTCTTACTTATAGTGCTTGAATATTGTACTTTGTAAGACTCATTAAACTTAACAGGTTTCCAACTTTATTTATTCTTTTATTTGATCATGAAGCAAGGTTTTTATTTAGCAATAATAGCATAACGTACCAGTACAAGAAAACAGTATGCCAGCTTATAATGTTTGGTCTTAAAAGGGATGAAGTGGCTGCAGATTCCCTGGAAGGCTGTCTGCTTATGTTAACCTTTTGCTGCTAGAATAAAATGCCTCTAGTGATATGTAGAAGACCAGTATTTAAAAGAGGACTGCATAACAGCAGATATATTTCTGTGACATTTAGCATTTTGTGCATCACATTGTGCATTACATACACATAACGTTTGGCTCAAAAGTAATGTGTGTGTTAGATGCTTGGGTAAGACTTTATTGTTTGCAGACTGGTGGTCTGCTGACTAAGAGTTTGGCCAACCGCCATCTTGCAAACAAAAAACTCTTTATGCAAGGTACAGTCAAGTAAACTGCTTCCACCCTGCCCTTTCACCTGTGCACAGGAAGAGCTTCAGTTTTGGAATTGTTGTGTTTGTTTTTGATTACAACTGATGGTGGTGGAACAGTTCAAAAACCAAGTAATGCAGTGTAGTGTAATAAACCATCTCTAGAGCCTTTTATAATTGACTTGCAGTTCTTGTTTTATCAGTGTTTGGATATTTTACAGGCATTTGAGGTTGATTCCTCAACAAGGGCAAAGGACTTTTGTCAAAACATATCTCAACGCCTGAACCTGAGGTCTAGTGAAGGTTTCAGCTTGTTTGTCAAGATTGCAGACAAAGTGATCTCAGTGCCAGAGGGAGACTTCTTTTTTGATTTTGTTCGACACTTGACAGACTGGATAAAAAAGGCACGTCCCTCAAGGGATGGTGAGTAATTTGGCATGTTTTGAAATAATATAGAATTTTGGGTTGAAGGCAGAAGGTGATGAATCAAAGTACCACTGTGTTCTTTTATAATAAAGCCTCTTTATTTTACACTAAAAATGCAACACATCTCAAGTGTCAAAATTTAGACATCCATGCATATGCAAATTTGTTTGTCTTACATTACAATATGTATGCTTACAGCATGGGGAAAATGTAATGTGTAAAATATAAGTATGGTGTTTAAAAGACAAAAACAGGATCAAAGTATCGGAAAAAGAATTTGTGAGCCTTGGCTGGATAAGCACAGTCAGATGAAGCAAGAAATACTGAAATATTCGAGATGGCTGGTAACCTTGTCAATAAAGCCAACTTGGCCCACAATTTTTCTTAGTATGTTTATTTCTTTTCTCTGGTATGCAGGGTGGAATTCCACCCTGCATACCAGGCAGGCATCCATACAGAATAACAAGTACCAAGTGTCGCATAAATACAGTTGTTTCTCCTGATGATGGGCACATAGTCACCTGAAACATGTAGAGAAAAGAAATAGACATACAAAGAAAAATTGTGCACCAAGTTGGCTTTATTTACAAGATTATGTAGGGATGCACGGTCAACAAAACTTTAATAAAAAATGGCTGGTAATGTAGTTGAATCAATTGCTGCATGGTAAGACTGTGCAGATATAATGAGTGAAAGCTGGAGAAATGTAGCAAAGGATAACATGAGTTTACAAATGTGTAGGATGAGGATTAAGAAGAAGGAGTTTGAGATTCTTGAAAGAGGATTTAGAGACAAGTAGCTGCTTAATCCCTCAAGAAAAGAAGAAAGTGTGGTATAACTAAATATGTGATGAGTACATTAATTTATTACTTTCTTCTGTTGCTTTAGAAAGTTACAAAATACTTAATGGTTATAACACACTGTGGAGCCATTCAGACCACAATGCATTGGCATATATGTAAGACTTCTACTAATGCTAAATGCTCATCTCACAATGTAATAGTTATTGCATCAGTGCTGTATGAAATTTTTTCTTTCTGTTGTCTTTTTGTCCCCCTTTTAAAGGAATGAATATTATGTTACATTAATTGAACAGTTAGTGCATAATGTTGCATGTACTCTTACTTTTTTATGCTATGTTCTACATGATTAATTTTCATGCCCTGACATTCTTGTTGTTTAGAAATGAAAATGAAGTGTGTAAGCAGTACTTAGCACATTACATTCACTTTCCTCCCACTTTCTATTTCACTGTTTATTATTGTCCATAAACTTCATTCTAAGCTATACAGTATATGCAGCTGATATAGTATTATTAAATATTCATTAAGTAATGTACCATGATTATCTATTGAAACTGAATTTGTGTACAGGTACTTCACCACAGTTCACATATCAGGTGTTCTTCATGAAGAAGCTGTGGACAAATACAGTTCCAGGAAAGGACAGAAACTCTGACCTTATCTTTCACTTTCATCAGGAGCTACCAAAACTTCTCCGAGGTATTCAGTTTTTCAAAATTTACTTCTGTCAAGAATATTTATATACTGCAAAGTCATGCTATGAATAAAGCTATGAACCTGCAGTTTTAAAGTCTTTTAAATTTATTGTGACTGAACTACATACATGGAGGTACCAGCATTACAGAGCAAGTAAGATAAAGTTTAAATGTAGTAATTTTTGTTTGTAATGAAAGGTGTTATTATGATAACGATATCTTGAGTGAACATCAACCCCAAATGCTCTCACCATCAGTTTTTCAAGTTTTCTACTTCATCCAGCCCCAAAGACACTCAGTGTTATGAACATTTAAATTTTGGTATCAGACTCAAAATGCCAACCACTGTATTCATGTAGGTAGCATGTGCTGTGTATGAGGGCCTGTGTTCAAACCTCAGTCTGAAGGCTGGCTTTTGTGAGTTTTTCATAGTGCTTCTCAGCCCTTTTAGGAAATGCTGGAGTAGCAGACCTTGCTGAAATTAGGCCCCTATCATGTCCTTCAATACCCTCTCCTATTCATTACGTGTTTATTACATCACTGTTCAGTGCTATATAATCTGAGCTATTGAAAGCGTTGATGCATGAACCATACATAAATAAAACAGAAGTTTGAGAGACAAGTTGGAACACTATTTCATTTTTCCAACTAGAAATAATAGAATTGATGAATGTATGTTATGGATGTTAGAGAACATGTTACTCAGCAGAAAATTTGGACATGTGTGTGAGGAAGTAACAGGTGGATGGAGAAAACTGTACAATAAGGAGCTCCACAGTTGTACTTTTCATAAAAATTACTGTGATAAACACGCGGATACAGGTAGAATGGTGAAGTTGTCCTTGTCTAGGCCACAGAGGCATACAGGGAGACTGGAGGTACAGTCCTACTGCACTAATTTCCTTCCATTGACACTAGACAGGGTGCATATTTAACTATATACCTAGCCACTTTATCCCTGGAAAGGAACCCTAGTACTCAATGAACAGGAGACAGAGTGGCTTCAGAGCTGATCTGGATGTATTGGAGAAGAGAAACATCTCTTGCCCCTTCCAGGATTCAAGCCCTAGACCATCCAGCCCTTAGCCTAATCTCTGTACTGGCTATGCTATCCCAGGTTCTTGTATGTATGGGAGATATTAGAAATATACAGAAAATCATCAGCAAGCCTGAAGAGAATAGATGAGAGTACCTGGAGATCTAGGCGTAAATAGAATGATTGTGTTAAAATGGATCTTAAAGAAATAGCTAGCTAGACATTGGTTGGATTCATCGGGCTCAGGATAGGGTAAATTGCTGAGCTCTTGTGGAAATAGTAATGAACTTTCGCTTTCATAAAAAATTAGGAATGTCTTGGCTAGTTGCTATCTGCTTTTCAAGAAAATCTCTTCTCCATAGAGTTAATTATTTTGTTAGTTACTAATGAGTATCTTATAAAAGTGTGATCCAAAGTGTAGGTCTTAAAGATTTAGAAGAAAAAAATATATGACTGGAAGGTCTGTCAATGTTTGCAAAATGTGACATTGGGAAGGTAACAGTGAGTAAGGTAATACAGTAGTGACTTGTGGTTGTGTATGTAGCTGATTCTGTTTGATTAGCATAGTAAGATGGTATATTATGGATAATCTGCTTATATTTCAGGGTATCACAAATGTAGCAAAGATGAAGCTTCCCGTTTAGCCGCACTGGTTTATCGAGTTAGATTTGGAGAAAGTAAACAGGAACTGCAAGCAATTCCGTAAGTTGTTTGTTGTCTGCTTTTCTCACAATTTGATTACATTATCTGAGCAACCAGTATCATAACAGTGTAAAATTTCAGTAAATTACAATTGCATTCCTGGAATGCATGCACTTCCAGTGGTTTTGTAAGATTTAAACATACTTTCGATGTCCTTAATTTTTGAGATAATGTACTTCAATGTTTAACCCTTTGACACGTGAAATTCTTCTGAGCAGTATGTAAGAATTTAGTTCCTGCCTCAAAGAAAACACTGTTTCATATTTATGTTGTTTAGGAAAATGATGGGCGTTCATAAAACTAATAAGTAATGTCTGTTGTGAGAATATGGAATTTTTTAATGTTAAAGCATGTGGTGCATATATGGAGTCCATCACAAATAAATGACACATTTTAATAGAGAATTATTTATTCATGACAGAATGGGAAAATAAATTTTTTTTTATCATGTACGTTCTATATATATTGGGGTTATAACTGTGGTGTATGGAATGTAAAAGGTGCCCCGTTGCAGAAGTTAATTAATCTTGAGCACATGCATGGAAATTTTTGATGACATTGCATAGCAGTTTTTCATCTGTTCAAGCAGTGTTGCAGATGCATATATCTAACTTTTCAGTAGTTTGTGGTTTAGTTAAATGTGTATGTGGCTTTTCAGGTCATCCTATGAGAAGTGGTCAGGTGCTGAGAGGTCAGGGGTTTATTAGAGGACCAGTAAAGTCGTTATACTGGTATTATGATGGGCACTGTCCAGGAGTTGGCTCAAGTGATTTATTGCCATTATACTTAACATGAGGTTAGTGTACTAATGTCATATTTTGAAGGGATCCTAGGTTCACTTCCAGCGCTTGCCACTATCTTAAAATTAAATAGAGAATTTTAAAAAAATCTGTCAGTACAAGGGCTTCTGTTTTCGTTAAGCCAGGTGTAGAGCCAACTCCCAGCATATGTCAGGCATAACTCAGACAGTGGACAGTGTCCAACACAATATTTGTATAATGAATCAACCTCTGTCACAGGCCTTGAAAGAGCCATACAATTAAATCCTTACTCTGAATCTGTTCGATCGTTCACCAGCCATTTCATGGTACAGTCACATTACCATTGCAGCACTACTGGCCATCTTATATTAAGGTCATGCCATAGCTCAAATGGCAAGGCACCAGCTTGTTACTCTGGAGGCTGGAATTCAGTCCTTGTTGGTACGCATGGAATTTTTTCTGGACAAAATGGTTGGCATTGGAGCAGGCTTATCTTTGAGCTCATGTATTTTCCTCTGTCATTCATTATTCCATCATTGCTGTGGATCAGGGTTTGTTGTGGTAGGCCCATTTGAGGCCACAGAACTAAGGGACTGTGTGTGTTTGTCCTTACATAATAGAAGCCTCTGTATAATAATTATTTAACCTTTTAAAGCCTACTGGTTATGCGATGCACCACCAGTTTAACATTCAACAACTGTATGCTCTGCCCACACTGTAGTAATGTGTTTTGTATTTATCTGAGAACAAACAGCGACTTGTGCCACTTACATCATAAACTAATTGGATTTTATAACCGAGCTGAAAAGTGTTTACTGCGCAGTATTAAGTGGGTCTTCAGATAAAACAGTGTGCGCTTCGTCTTAAAAGGGTTAGGCCACGTACTTTTCACAGATGTGTCATTTTCCACCAGAAGTATACTGCTAACATTTGACATTTACTTCTTGCTAGGTTCATCTGTCATTTCTAATGATGGCTGAATTTCCTACTATCAGAACTCAGTCACAGTTACATTAAGAATATCAGCAGAGCAGAGTCATTAGAAATCTGATGATTGTATAGCTAGTCAGGAAGTTCTCCATCTATTAAAGAAACCAAGAGATCTCAATAATGTTCATGGAAATCCTCTCCTGGAGGTATTATGAGGCAGTTTTATTCATTTCAACTATTTATATCCTATTTCTTCAATATCCATTTTTATATTGTCCTGTAAAATATGCCTGGGGGTTTTGAGTGATATTCTGTCTTCAGAATTTCGGATTAAAGTTTGAAAGATAAATGTTTCTAAACTGAATACCTGCGAACATTTTTAAATTATGGCTGCTGCTCCCACCTTGGTGGGAGTAAGATGGAGTCAAAGGCTCCTCAAAAACTTCAGTAACCATTTACTGAATTATGTCAGCATCATATCCCTTATCTTATTTACAGCCATTAGAACGTCAAATTTTCTCCCACATTCACTGTTAACATTGTACATAATTAAATCTACAAATTACACTCAAGACAGAATTTCTTTACATTATTCAGTAGTTTGTGGCAAATTATTAGTTATTATATAATATTGCAGTACTGCATAGCAACTAAACTAGTGAAGGAAGTAAGTCTGTAAGTTGATTGAAACTGGTATTTTATTGTGCGTAGGTGTAGGTGAAAAAAGTGATCCTGTTACAGGCCCGGTGTGGCCCAGAGGGTGGGTAGAGGTATAGCTCTATTCTTCCATGACCGCGGCACTAGAAGGGGGTGAGTGGTCAGCAGCACGCCCTGGCTGCACTTTACCCCCAGGAAAGATATGGTACCCATTTTACAGGAGACTGGGTGGGCCCCAGGGCCGGTCTGGACAGGCAGAAAATTTCTTCCCCACTGGGATTCGATCCTGGACCGTCCGGCCTGTAGTCAGTCGCTATACCGACTGAACTACCCGGCCCACGTTTAGGTGTATAGTACTAATAAAATATGTAAGATGTTAATATTTACATTCATTTCATTGTTTTGTCCAGGCAAATGTTACGAGAACTAGTACCTGCAGATCTTCTCAAAATACAGAATGCAAATGACTGGAAACGTTCTATTGTAGCAGCTTACAATCAAGATGCAGGTAAGTTGCTTTACCTGAAATTTTGTTGTTCATTCTTGCTATACTGATCTGAAATGAAAATAAATTTAATGTTATCCCAAATTCATGTAAAATATGGAACATATAATAAACTGATTCACATAAACTTGGGCTCAGTGTATCTTGAATCTTCGTTTTCCTTGATTCTATACACATTTTTATCAGTCCCACCAAAACTTCTGTAAGACAGTCATTCAATATTCATAGAAGGTATGTTTTTGCTACTGCCCAGTTCATTGAATATACATTTAAAAGGACATAAATTGGCCCGATGCTGTCATTTTAAGCGCTGTAATTGGAAATCAGAAATATAAATTATTTTCATTCATAATTTCCAGTTTCCTCTACTGTCCTTCTGTACAGATACATTTCTATGGCTTCACAGTTACAACAGCAGAGTAGAGCTGTGCACCTGGAAGCACCTGCCTGGGCACATTTGGAACTTGGCACATGACAGACATCTGTTTATTTGCTGCAGTTGCCTAGTGTAGTTTATACAGTGGTAGTGAAGTTGACCAATCACAAACTAGCCATGTTAAATTTTTTTTTGTATTGTTTGTAACATATTTTAATGCAGGGTTGATGTCTTATAACATACCAATAGAACATTTGGTTTTGTGTGTGTGTGTGTGTGTTTTTTTTTTTGCTACTATTAATTTAGGATGTTTAATTTTAATAATTATATACATTTTCATTTTCTTGGTACTTCATTTTCCTTGCTATTGCATTCACTCTAAATAGTCCCTTCAGGAATGAAAAACCAGGTTTCAGTGTACAAAACTTTAACACTAAATGCACAATCTGTAAAGGAACTTCCCTGTCTCTGTTACTATGAGTTATTCTTGTACAAAAAGTTCTCTCCATTAGATTTGACCAGAATTACGAGGTTTGTTCAGAAAGTATCTGGACTGACCACAGTACATGAAGTAGATACGGCTTACGGGGTTTTAACCCTAATTATCTTCAACATAGTTCCCTTCCGCAGCTACACACTTCACCCAACGTTTCTGCCACTGTTGGAAACATTTTATGAACTCTTTCGGGATGTCTAATAGTGTCTTCGTCGAATTTCGTTTGATGTCCTCCGTTGCCTCAAATCGGTGTCCTTCCAGAACTTTCTTAAGCCTTGGGAATAGGAAAAAGTCACATGGTGCAAGATCTGGTGAGTGTGGCTGCTGCTGCAACTGAGCGGTGCTGTGTTAGGCCAAAAACTGCTGCACAAGATGTGAAGTGTTTGCGGGTGCATTGTCGTGGTGCAGGATCCAGTCGCCATCCAGCCATTTTTCCAGTCGTTTTCAGTGAACTAATTCACACATACATCGCAAGACCTCCACGTAGAATTCCTTGTTAATGGTTTGCACGTAGGGAGTGTACTCGTGGTGTACGATATCCTCAGAATCAAAAAACGCCAGTAACATGACCTTTGTTTTGCTTCGCATCTGGCGCCCCTTCTTTGGTCACGGAGATGTGGGACCCTTCCACTGTGACAATTGTTGTTTTGTCTCCGGGTCGTACCCGTAGACCCAGGACTCGTCATCTGTCACAATGTTCTTAAGAAACTGCATGTCTTCACATGAATGCTCAAACAAATCATGGGTGATTGTCTGACGTAGCTCACTTTGGTCATCTGTTAGCAAACACAGCTCAAACTTTGCACACACATGTTTCATGTGCAGATTGTCGGTTAAAATTGCATCGCATGAGCCCACAGAGATCCTACAGTCATCCGCTATCTCTCATACTGTCACTCTCCTGTTATTGCAATCATTTCCACGTTTCTCGATGTTGACGGTCGTCCCGAGCGGGGGTCGTTTTCATCGGAGGTTCTACCCTCTTTAATTGACGGAACCAGTCAAACACTTTTGAATGACCCATTGCATTCTCACCATATGCTTGCTGCAATAATTGATACATTTCCATTGTGGTTTTTCCAATTTTAAAACAAAACTTGATGCAAATGCGTTGTTCAGTACTTTCACACACTGTAAAAATCGCTATGACATAAACGCACGTTACTTCCGCAACCTACTACAGCCAACTGAGCAAACGCAGCCACTTGCGACCTGTATCATGAGTTGCTAAGATGTGTACAAACATGTCAAGACTGGTTGCAAACACATCCCACCCAGTGAACAACCACTACAATTCCAATCCGGATACTATTTGAACAAACCTCATAATTCTTTGAGATTACTTCTAATATTAGCTGTGGGATAGATGGATATAATGCTCCCAGATTATATTTTGAAGCCATTTGTCTCACTCCTGACAGTGCCTAAAAATTAACTTATTACAGCAGTATTCTCACTTATATTATTTGACATTAGCAGAAACTGTTTCCTGGTATTTCCACCTCAAACATTGATACTTAAACTCATGTCCTGTTGGAGGCGAGAAAACCTGATACTCATGAGAAAGAAGTGTTTTCAATGGCAGTGACAGTTAAGAATGTGTAGCATCTGTGTTACATGAATGGCAGTACGGGAAATTAGTGGCATTATACTGACAAGAGAAAATTGATGTGCTCAGAATAACACCTGTTCCAGTGCCACTTGACTGTCCTCACTGAGAGGCGAGTGTCTAACTGCCTGATCCATGAGTATATTTACATAACGAAATATTAAATTTACCGGGCATTGAATAGTGTCAGTTACATTAAAACTACCCTTACCAACAGCTGTTGCAACACAGATTTATCACTCATGTAAGGCTGAGTTGGTGAGATCCCCATTTCCAAAATATGGAACACGCCTGTTAGGAGATGGTACTGCACAAAAATGAATGATAATTGTTTATGTATTTTCTGTTACATTTGCTATTAAAAGAAAAATGTATGTGAGCAGTTAACAGTTTGTATTTGAAGTGGTGTTTGTACAAGCCTGTCTTATCAGTCTTAGTAATTTTTCCTCCCTGGTAGCTAAGCTACTACTGACGTTTTTTGATTGAACATCATTGTCATGAATGGGGAAATGGAGGTCATCATGGTGGGAAGCTTAGAAAATTAGTTATTTTCTGTTCCTTGTATTGGTCAAAAAATGCAGGTATAGGATTTTAACCCTTTAAACGCCAAGTTAAATCCCATCTGCCATTTGCTGGCATTATTAGGAGCTTACCATATTCTCCATGTTAGCAGGGTAAGGGTTAAAGGCATGAAATATTTAAGTTACAGCGGGACAGTACACTGCAATAACAGACTGTGCTGTACATGTGTGACACCTAATTACTGTGAGTGTGATAAATGTAGATATTCCAGACACTTTGGAACAATAGTTTTGATTTCCTGCAGATGAGACCCAGCCCTGTGTTGCATGCAAATTACTCCTTCAGATGTTCTTTTGATAGATTTATGTCAGAATTCCCTACATTCATCACTGTAGAACTGTTCCTCATGGTTCAAAAAAACTCACTGCAACTGTTTGTTGCAGCTTGCACAGTAAATTCAGAAAAACTAAATATTCTCTGACCACATTTGTTCAGCCTCCAGTGTTTTCTGTTTTATGTGAGCTAACTACCAAGCTTCTGCTTTTGCGTGGTTTTCCCAGAACTCCCCATTTTCGGTTCTCTCTTGTGTGCTGCATTCGTTCTGTGCGATATCTTTTGTAACATGTGGTTAGGTCTCCTTGTAGTTTCACATTCAACACCTTTATTCAAATTCTGTCATCTTTTACCTTTAAAATATGCCCTTCTCATCATGTTATGTTGTTTATTAATTTATCTTCAGAGGTATTTATTTTTAAGTTTTAAGTTACTCCCTTCTTATTTACTTTGTACTTGATTTTCCTTCTGTACTTAAAAATCTCACCTTGGCTGCCATTAATCTACCAGTATCTGCTATGGTCCATGTCCATGTCCATCTTTTTTACTCCATATGTCGGCATGAACTACGTTGTCTTTGTCACTTATCATTTTCAATCTATTCCTAAGTATTAAAAGTTTTCTGCATTTTTTATTCTTTCTGTATTTCTTCATTTACCTTCATGTGTCATCATTTTAGTTACCAAAGAATTTAAGACTCATCAGTTTCTTTATTTCACAGTTATATCCGTATAGTGGTGTCTCTGGCTTATTTATGTAGCTGTAAATTTTACCAAAGTAGTATGTAATACAGAATCTTTAAACGGTGTAGAAACTCTCTGTAACACCACAGTTTAACACGCTACAATGTAGTGTATACAGGACATTTCAATTAGTTAGTTCAGAAGTGTCAGGAAACAAAAAAATTTGGAACAGCATAGAAATTTCTTAAAATGTGTTTGTTTATAAAATGAATTGTGAAATTTGAGTTAATTAAATGACAACAAAGATGGTGTCTAAATTTGACTTCTCTGACAATAGAATACTAAAATTTGTTGTTGTTGTTGTTGTTGTTGTTGTTATTATTATTATTATTATTATTATTATTATACGATATGGATGTCTCTTGTCACAGACCTTTTCTTCCTGGTACTTCTCTTGAACCAGCGGTGATCCCCACTGCTCAGACTTCAAGCTTCACACTGCAGTACTTTCCGTATTATGTGTGATGTTCCAAGTATAGCTGTCTTTGTAGTGAATCTATCGAATATTTTCCTGGTACAGTTTCCAAATTTTTCTTTAAGCTTCTTGTTACTATTCCAGTGGCTCCAATTATTACTGGTACAATCGTACATTTCAGGTTCCACATTC
>Ga0123357_10007578_pt1 | contig 13437 bp, 5 predicted proteins | sample TergutEmb28metaG_FD_89873 | JGI IMG/M metagenome (GOLD analysis project Ga0123357, IMG submission 89873) | Embiratermes neotenicus P4 segment gut microbial communities from Petit-Saut dam, French Guiana - Emb289 P4 | ecosystem: Host-associated > Arthropoda: Insects > Digestive system > Gut ...
ATTTATTTAGTATTCCAGAGATCCATCAGAGTGGATATAGAACTTGTCATTACATAGCAGTAGGCAGAGTACAGAATGAGGCTAGGCAGTAAGATACATGGTAGTAGTGTGTAAATATAATACCTAAGCAACAGGTCAAGTTTCTACAAGAAACTGTGATCAGTTAAAGTGCCTGATCGTTTCAGTATTTACATTATTCTACTAGAAAAAATTTAAGAGTTAAAAGTAATTGTGTGATGCAAATGTTCAGATTTTTAACAGCAGTGTTACCCTCCCCCATACCATTTTGTTTGTTTATTGCTTGATGTAGTGGCACTGGATATTGAATTTACATCTTAGCGTAGAAAACATAGTTTAGCGTTTCATATACTGTGAGCAGTCACTACAGTGGCAGGAATCTAATATGAAAATGCATGTTAATAGATGAGAGGAAAATAGCGATTTTCACCGAGATGGAATGTGTGGAAGATGTTTCTGAGGTTTGAATCCAGATCTTTGTGATTGCTCTGCTGTCCAGAATTGTGGCCGGTTACATTTATGTTGCCTCATGAAGTGTTAGTTCTGTGCAAATTTTTTTTCTTGAACTTAAATGTGATTATTTCTTTTTCCTGGAGTTGTTGTAGTTGATTTAGATTGGTGGAGACACATCTGTTGGGTATAGGGCCATTGTTTTGTGAGAAGTGTTGTTAGTTGCTTGTCAGCTCTTTTAGCATATAAAGCGTAGCTCACGTACTGACTCATTGCCATGTGACATGTTGTAGACATTGTCCATTTTGAGTTGCCTGCGGTTGTCGTGGATACGTCTCTGATTGTGCCAGAAAGTGTGCTTTTTTTGCAGTAGCTGGTGATTCTCTATATTTTTCAGCCAATGCTTTGGGTGACAATAATCAGGAGATTATTGCCTCCGTGTTCACAAGATCAGTATCCCATGCGATTTTTTACTCAGTGGGGGGCATATGGAAGCATAAAGTGTATCATGATATTTCTTGCTCTGAAGACAATGTGACTGTAAACATTTAGGCTGTACTGTCTTCTGTTTCACTGACTGGCCTTTGGCATGCAGTAAATGTGTTCTTTGTGTGTGACATATGTCTGTGAGCTGAAGGAAAACATTCCTTTTCCTTCTTGAAATTGGTTAAAATGTGATATTAACTGCAGTACATTGATCTAAAATGCATGGACACCAACCTGCAGGTAACTGAAATGTTGTTGTAGTGCTGTGCTAATTGCTGTCAAGCAAAACAATCAAAGTGAAGGGTCATGTGAGTTTTCAGATAAATTAATGTCTCTGTATGTACCTTTTTCCATTCTTTCTTTGTTTATGTTTTGATATATCCTTAATTAATGCAGCAGAAGCAATATTCATGAGTGAGAATTGTGAATTTAAATATGTAGTTCCATGTGTGTGTTGCTGTGTTTTTATATTTGAGTTAGCTGGAAACTGTATGGCATGTCAGTTGCCAGCATACGTAGTGACTGACTGACATGGTGGTGACTGACGTACATTGAGTTTCTGTTACTAATGTAAAAACAAAGCCTACATTTTGTACATACCAATCTTTTTTTGGTGCCTTAACTAAATGGGATATGCTATTTGAAGCTCTGTCACCTAAATGAACTGAGTGTTGGTGGATTACACTTTTAGTGTATTGTTGTCAACCCTGATGCAAAGTGGTGTGAACCATAAAGATATAAGAAGAAAGGTACAACAAAGGTATGTAATGATTACAACAGTGTGCTCTCTCACATATGTTGCTTCTGTGAACAAAATCAAGGAGTATTAAAGGGTGATGAATGAGGAATTGTAAGCAGCAGTGTTTTAGGTGGGAAGTAAGTGAAACCCCCGCATTATCTGAGTGCAGATTTAACCCTTATCACGCAATATATGTCAGCTGTCTCGTGACGGTAGTAGTTTAGCACAAAGTTAATATACACTTTTTTTTTTGACTGCAAATTCCTGTCAGTGCGGTGTTTTTGATTGTGTTGGTGAGGGACAGGTTGGGGATTTTTTGTATGAGGCAGTGAGGAGTTCACTTTGTTTGTCTTAAGATTTGATGTGCAAAGCATAATGTGACAGTAATTCAAACCTGTCATACTTTAATTAATTGCCATGTAAGCTGATATTACTTAAACTTCCCAAAAGGTTTCGTGATGTCTCCTTTGCTTCTTGTGTTTCTTTGAGATTAGCAGGAACTCTATACTGTTAACATAATTTTGTGTGATGTAAGCACGAAAATTTGTACCATTTCCGTATTTGTAATTATAAATGCAGAAGAATGGTACATATAAGATTTGTAGGCATGCCCGTGTGATTCGTCACGGTAATAGATTTCTCATGCCTTGATCGTGGCAGTGAAGGTTATGTATACCAGTAATGACGATGAGTTAAAATGCGTGCGCTTTTCTATAAGTAATTGTATGTACAGAAGAATGCAGTAGATCCTTTTGCAAGAGGTTGTTGTTGTTGTTGTTGTTGTACCGATCCGTTACGAAGTCCGCAACAAACCGACACCTGCACGTCTGTTTTCAGTCTCATGCCCTTGTGCTGGTTTAGTTTAGTCCGTTATGGAGTGACCGGGTAAGGCTGAAAAGCGTAGGCGTGTGGGACAGAATCGCTATTGCAAGGCCTTGACGTGTCTCCAGTGCTAGGTTTCACCGTTTTTTCACGATCGTTGTCCAAGTCTTATGGGGAGAGGGGTCATTTGAATGGCTGAAAGAGGCCCGAGGGGCGCTGCCCTCCTGACCCACATTGCAATTGTAGAAAATACCTTATCACACACGTTCCTGTTTATGGGTGATCGTTATTCAGTGGCGTGCGGCTAAGCAACCAAGTAGACATTCGGTGATGAGATGTTGAGAGAACTGCGAATAGCAGCAGCATCGGTTTATTAGCCTTATCGCTGAGAGGAGCCAGGGCAGGTCAGTAGTGTGCCTGTAATGAACTAAGCGTTGTATGTGCATCGAATTGGCTTGAGACAGGGTCCGGTGGCGTGTTTGGTGGTCGCAATTAGCTCAAAGGAGGCAGAGAGTTATTCATGGGAAACTGCTAATCGCATAGCAACTAAAAACCAGTCATTTCGTATGTAATTTGAAGATTCGTTATCGCATTCACAAGTCTGCATTGTGTTAGGTCTTCGAATGGGGGGTAGTTGGTACATTTTTCGACTGAAATTCTGTATGCGCTTCTTTCACCCGTGCGTGTTACATGCACCGGCCGTCTCATTACCGTAATACCTAGCGAAGATTATAGATTATGAAACTCATGCATTTATTTCCAGCCTCTTCGAGGATTTTGAAGAGAATGTTATTGCCAGCCTATTGTCAGCACTGTGTTACGTACGTACAGTTTTAGTACGGTGTAAGCGAAGAAGTTTCCAAGGACGTAATGCAACAGCAACACAATTAAAATGTATTTTTAATCCACATTGCTAATCACCAACATGTTTCGGTCGTACTCACGACCGTCATCAAGGTATCTTAAAGAATACCAATAAAACGTACAATACGCTGTTAATGTGTTGAGGTAAAACCGCTTGGTTTAATGGTTAGTATCTTAGGTACTCCCTGTTATAATACAAAGTAGGTTTGTGTACTGATAAAACAGTCACAGTTCACAACAGCTTATACAGATTAGCAACTTATTGTGTTTTATTAGAATTTTTTAAGATACCCAAATGTTGGTGGTGAGTACGACCAAAACATATTGGTGATTAACAATATGCAATAAAAATACTTTTTTAACATAGTGCATTTGTGGGTTGTCTACATGTATTATAAGTTAATGCACGGATATGGATCATATAAAAAAAGCAACGCAACCTGTTCACACGTCTTAACTATGGGAAATCTCTTGACTGCATAGCTGCTTCGGGGGCGGGGGCAGTTATAAACGGGGTAATATTTTTAAACGTAATTGTAAAAGTCGATTTTGAACATGGAAAATTTCGGGCATTTGGGTATCTTAGACGCCGAGCCACCGTAATATACATACATTTTAATGACCCCAACGTGAAACGTTTCGTTATAACTTCCGCCCTAACCCGGAGAAGAATATTACATGTGTAATTTCACACGTTGCTCACCGTCTGGGAACCTTAGAGGCCATTAATCATCCTGGTTGCCTCACTTTCAACCTCTTACCTTTCTCGTTAGCCCTCTTCCTTTCTATGATTCTAACGACTTTTCTGGTTCCTGTCTTTGTAACTGACCCATTTCTCTCAGATCACTTCATCGGCATCCAGAATTTAATTTAATCGCCCCGGAAATTGAAGCGGGGGTTTTTTTTTGGGGGGGGGGACGCCGGAGTCTGCTTATAATCGTACACTGTGTCAAAACAAGTATACTGATCTGATGGTCTTCTTATTTGAGTTCTCCATGTAATGCTTGGGACGCTTCACACACCACAGGCTGCTGAGGGGACTGTGTCTTCGAAGAACTAATCTGCCAGACTACGACATCTCATGTCGGAGTGTCTTGAGACCCGCTGCGATTTGCACTTATGAAACCTGTTTTCTTCCCGTTTTAATAAAATGTGTGGGACCCTAACCAAATCGTAATGTGTGAATTCATAGGTTACTGCTTATTACTTTTGGTGCGAAGACTTCGCAAATTTATTGAAAACTATAGAACTTGTAATTTTCTGGTAAATATTCTGTATTCTGATGAGGCGGATGTTTTGTTATACACCATTTTCGGACGTGAGGCATGTTTTGAGACGCAGCTGTTTGATTGGGCTTAACGGTTTGTTTGACACATTCTTCGTTTGAAGGCAGCTGGTGCACTTGAAGGCAACTGTTCACTTGAAACAACACTGATGTACATTCACTAGAGTGTGATTACATGTCAGAAGCATGAATCTTGAAGATTTGAACAGGAATTAATTTTGTAAGGTCCAGTTGTAAATCCCTGAAAAACAGCAACCCTATTCCTGTGTCTTCGCTGCGATTTACAAAGATGTGAAAGAATATGAGCTTGGTCCCTCATGAATTTTGCAAGCCACAGCTTTAGCTAATTTTGTTTCTGGACTGGTGGTTTCTGCCATTTATTTCTACAAAAGCATTTTATCTTACAACTGTCGCTTCTCACTTCCCGTCGGCTGGCGTGATTTATAAAACTTTAACGTGCGTGCGGTGAACCGAAGAATAACATATACACAACCACCTTTAAATATGGTAACAGCCTAATATAGAGTGCAGCATATTGAATTAAAACGCTTGGACCCTGATTCACGGCGCATTGGAATAGCGGCGATCGCTGCGCTACAAGCCGTAACGTAACGCGAAACGGTCTGAGTGAAGAGTTAATGCAAGTTGTCACATAAAATAATGCTCATGTACATCGCTTTACACTTCATTGCGGAGCGTGGAAGCGGTGCCAAGTACCGGGTGATATGTCCCCCATGGGGACGGTTTTCGATGACTCATTCTAAGGATGATATAAATTTCGGGTTTCAGTATCGCTGCAAAATAAGTATGAAATAATTACAAAACTTTACGCAAATCGTAATTACGTAAATTAAATTCAAAGATTTATGAGGACATAACAGCGATGTCATCCAAATTAAGTCCGTGTGTGATGCAGTATATTCGTCGATGTAGCTTGGCATGTAAAAATTTATGGTAGTTACATCCAATAAAATTGTAAAGTTCGCCTTGGAACGGGCCACGAAGGCCCGGAGGGGGGAGTAGAGTTACAGCTCTACTCTTTCCCTAACCCCGGGAAAGACCCGGTACCTATTGTATAGGAGGTTGGGTGGGCCCCAGGGCTGGTCTGGACGGGTGTGGCAAATCTCGCCCCCCACCGGGATTCGATCCTGGCCCGTAGCTAGTAGCTGTAACGACTACGCTATCCCGGCCAACAGTTACATTCAGTATTACCACTAATCGCTGTCGGTGTCGAATTCTGGGTTGTCGAGACGGAACTAATGTTTTGCCCTACAAGGCTACAAGGGACAAAGTATAGGCGTTCAAAACAAACCTTGAAGAGGCTTATTGTTTAGTGTTCTTAGCTGCAAGTTCCCATTGTTCTCGTGTAGTTGCGACGTGTAAGGCGCGATGTTTCTCTTTGCAGCATGAACATTTTGTTTCTGTCCGTATTCTTATGCCAAAAAAAGAGCTGTAAAAGAAAATGCAAGTGACAGTGTCAGAGAGGAGATCTGCTCTACTTCACCGATTATCTTGGTAGCTGAAAGGAATAACACTACCGTAGGCCACTGGCCCCTTGTAGCTTTCCAAATAGCAAATAGAAATTGCCTGTATACAAACTTAATTGACAGATAATGGCACGAGTGTTGTCTTAGCTGTCATTCTCTTTGACTGCTGAACCAGTTTAAATAATTACTTATAAATATCGCCAAGTGTGGTGGAAGATGTCAAATGTTTCCCAAGCCACTGAAATCAGTTTTGCAGATCAGAATTTTGTTATTTACCGTAGCATTGTGGATTAAGAGAACAGGATTCCACGGACCTGTTGTAGTAGTCGGATATGCTGTATGTAGCTGTTCTTCTGTGAACATGCTAGACGTGAGACATTGGAGATTCGTAAGGGATGACTGCTGTCTCGTGGAATTTGTTGTCTTGTGGTCTGGTAGAAATTTGACTGCGGAAGAATCTACTGCCGCCATCTGAAGGGCATCGGATTGAACGGCGTCACACCTCAGAAGACGGTAGTCCTCCATACGAACAGACTGTTCTGATGCCTAACATGGCTGTCGTCAATTAAGGGCATGGCTGCTGCTTGTCAGAGAGTTGTCTTCCTTCCGATTTCGTTCGTTACGATGATCAATTAAAATATGAAAAGTTCAGTACAATATTAAATGCAGTTGCTTAACGAATACGTAATTTTTATCTTCTTGTCTCCTGTGAAAAATGAAAATTTTAACGAATACAAGAACCTAATTGTATTTGTTTTATACATATGACGAAGTTTTTTTAAGCCTGATTGTATAAGGAAAGAATACGAGATGAGCAGGATATAAGAGACATAAGGGAGCATAGAAGTGCTTACTTATTGCTTATTTAAGTAATTAAATATATAATTAACAACGAGTTGTTAATTATATATTTAATTCTTTTAAGTCAAAGCCTTAAGATGGCTTCAAGTAAGCCGAAACATGTAGCTATGTTCTCCTAAATTGTTTATATAATAAAGTTGTGTTAGACTAAAATTATACTTCAATTAATCATTGAATAATACACAACGGGGATGTCTCACCTAAAAATTAAAATGCGTAAGTGGCATCTTTAACAAATTTGGGCATTGTCACGTTGTTGCTACGATTTGTCCATAATTTGGAAGAGTAATGGTCCCTATAATTTTGAAGAATATTGTCGTCCCCGGCTGCATGCGACTGCGATGAGAGATGGTTGCTACGCGTGAATTAACCTATCACCAAGTCACGAGACTGGCGTGATATACAGCGTACAGTATACGATGTTTGGATTTATCGTCGTCGTGCTTAGAGACTTGTCAGTTTCATCGCTTCTGCACTAACCTATAATTGAAACAGTGTCGCTAATAAAGTGCATTGAGATTGTCTATCGTGTACTCGTTATGGAATTAAAATAGGAGCTATTTGCAGATTTTTCCATTAATGACACATATACAAAATGTCAGGTTTCTTTACTCCTGATGAGGATGTCCACCATTTGCCCCATTCTTGAATTCGTTAATTCTAGATCACGTAAGCAATACACGTTTCCATAGAGAATGCCGTGAGAACCGAGATAGGACATTTGTGTAGCAACTTTCGCTTCCTCAGTAGGGTACAATTGACCTGAACAGAGTGGGTAGAGTCCGTAGTATTCGCGACGGCGTTCTGGAGAGGGGGACATACAGATCCTATCAAAACATGAGTCTGTTATCACTGTGTGACTTACTTTCCACAGGTCGCCAATTGTGAGATGTTTTGTTTATAACAAACCTAAAGCGAAATTTATTCGCATCACTAACCACATCGAACACTACAGCAACTAACTGTATTGTCTCATACGCACAAAACGCGACCCTGCTTCAGCCTATTGTATTTTTTAGCTGGAATACATCAATTTCTGATTTCAAGTGGCGATCGTCTTTCCCAGAGGAACCTGCTAAGGTCAGCGATAAACTCAGTCATTATCAGTACTATGCTTCGGGTCGAAGGACCGAAGATTCGCAGCTGTAGCAGCATAGTTTTTTCCTTCCTAGATTGTCCAGACTCTTTCTTGGGCCTACCCAGCTTCCTGCACAGTTTTGGGCATCAGGAATAATGCGGCCAGGGCGCAAAAGTGACAGCTAACGTACGTCAAGTACCAAGAATAAGAATCCACGGAGCTCTACTTCCTCTCCTCATACCCCTTCATGGCTTGGTGCTTATGCCGGCGCCAGGTCTTGGTCTCTTCAAAATGTCACGAGATTAATTTATTTTGGTGGCTTTGTGTTTCGTTTGTAACTTTGTTGTTTGGACATGTCTTGTCTCGGCGTCACTATGCGTAAATTAATACGAAGACTCAGCCAAGCTGCTTCTCGTTGGATTAAGCATACCGGAACATACATGTGTGCTTATTTGCGATATTTGAGGTTCTAACAGAGATGCTGATGTAGAATCGGGTCTAGGGGGGTGTTACGTCAAAAGCTCTGGGTCAGCTGTCGGGTTTAATTGCAGGCTGCATCGAGGGTATCGAAGAAATATTTCGTAAAACATTCACGACGAATAGATCTTGGCCACTTCCTTATGGACTTCTTATTGGAATTTTGTATTCGTATCATAACACCTGCAGGTCCCAATGGCCGTGCGGTGTAAGGCGTAGGTCTGCGGCCGCTCGCCTGCTGAGATTGTTAGTTCGAATCCCACCGGGGGCATGGATGTCTGTCGTGAGTATTGTGTGTTTTCAGGTAGAAGTCTCTGCGACGAGCTAATCACTCGTCCAGAGGAGTCCTACCGACTTAGGTTCGTCGTTAAGTGTGATTTAGAAACCTCGTGAAGGAGGCCCTGACCCACTGGGGGGCTGTTGCGCCAAATAAAAAAGACCACCCCACCTACATCATATTTAGAAATATTACCACTCATGATGATGATGATGATGATGATAGATTAACTACTCCGATCAGCTGTTACTTAACGTGATTGATGAGTTAGGTCAGGGGTTGAAAAATTTCCCAAAAATCTAGGAACCGTCCCAGAATTCTGGGCTCCAGAAGGGTGACATGAAGCATGTTCCATACTGAGGACCTGCAAGTATTAGGCGCCACCGTATACAATTCAGTTGTCAGCGATTTGTGCACCCCTGTGTCAGGCGTAATCGTACGTTGGTGATTATTTAAACATGCCGTAAAAATTTTGAAATCAAATGGTAACGTACATGCATTGTCTGTTAAAATTTGTGTTTGTCACGACCACCTATCAGACCACTGTGTGTTAACTAGTGACAGTCACTTAGGACCCTTTTTTGTATATTTATATTTGTGGTTATGTTTTATTTAATAGTAAACTGTTCTTCTCATGTTACTTTTATACTGTTGTAACGTGGCCCAAATTATTTGCATTAAGTAACGTGTTAAAAATTAATAATTCATGCAGAGACTTTCCTGCGGAGGTTAACATTTTACCTCCTTTTATGAAATCCGAATGTTTATTACTGTGTTCACGGGAGCCCGCAGCTGGTTTCTTTGTTTAGTCAGACAAATCCAGTCCACGACTTCCTACTGTACCTTTATGATCCGGTTTAATATCATCTTCCAGTCTGCACCAAGGTATTGGAAGTAGTTTCTTAGCGCGAAGCTTTGCGATCAGGATTTTTTAAAAAATCGCATCGCTGCCATGCGTGCTACATGCCCACTCATGTCATCCTTCTCGGTCTCCATCATTGACAAAATTAAAACAAAGATACGCGGAAGAAACTATTTTTTGGGTAGCATCATCTCGTTATATGTGTTCAGTGAATCGGAGAATCAATAACTAATATTGGAAGAAGTTAAGTACATATTAAGTGATTGGCGTGTTAGATTATTGCAGAAAAATAGTCGCCAGACTTGAATAGAGGGAGCAATGATAGATTTCCGACATTTGTACGTTTGCATATCAAAGGGAAAATATTGCGTGTCTATTTAAAATGTGGCTTAGGTTTCGGAACAAGCTTGAACGCGGGAGGAGGGTAGAAGAAGAAAAAATCGTACTGTAGGTTAATTTCTGGGTAAAAATTTATGAGAATTTCGTGCCGTAGCGAATGTAAAATTAAATCTAGATGTGAAGAGTTGATAAGCAGCATGGTCACATCGCGCTTGGGCCGTGCAGGCGTTTTCGTACAGAAACCTTTGTTGTGATGTTGGGCGTATAGGTAATGTAAACAGAAGGGGCAGGAAGTATGCGCGGAATATTGCATCACATTATGTTTGCTTACGTGTGACTCGCTTTTCCCTTAAATAAATAAACTTTCTAAATTAAACGTCGTGTATGATCAGTTAATTTACCTTCTGGTAACATTACGGACAGACATTTTTATGCATGCCTGTGCTCTAATCCCCTATCATTTTGATACTTTTTTCAAGCGAACGTAAATTTGAAGAGTTATTGCACTGGTTTTACGAATGAGGTATCCATTTGCGTATGTTTAACGGCGTATCTCCAGGGGCCTGAGCCCCGCTTAGTGCTGCTTGTCCGTATTTTTAATTTTCTTCGAGTCGTGACAGGATAACTCTACTCTGAAACCGGCAGTGTGTAGAATCCGTTTGGTTCCTTGCCATCATTCAGATCTCGTTCTGTCATCCGTCCTCGATACGTGAAGATATTACTGCAGTCTTTTAAAATAGTCCCTGCGTGGGGATTGGCTTTGACTGCATTAACTATTAGTTATGGACACAGTTCGTAAAATTAATCTGTATTTGATAGTATTTAGAGCAGGGGTGCGCACCCCTGCGTGGGGATTGTCTTTGACTGCATTACCGATTAGTTATGGACACAGTTCGTAAAATTAATCTGTATTTGATAGTACGTATTTAGAGCAGGGGTGCGCACATCCTGGGTGACTAAATCTTGTACCCTGAAGCCTAGTATTTGTGTGTCCTGTGTTGAATTTTGTTTCAGTCTCTTGGCGTGTAGAATTTTGAGCTGGCTCCTCTATTATTGGAACATTTGGGTGTTAATTCGGCCTCATATAATTTTTCTTGGCATTTACAGGTGTATCTTAGATACGGGATTGATCCTTGTTCCAGTGTTTCATCTCATAGTTTCTGAGAACGTGTCCCGGAACTCATGCGTGCATGCATCGAGTTGCACATGGTTAAAAATTTTGAGACTAGTTAATTTGTATTAACTTTTGCAAGAAGAAAGACGTTACCCTAGACCGCTTCTTCTTTGTGAGGGGATTATGTTGCATAATCCTTCCCTCCTTCAGACTGCGGTTTGAATTTATCATCTGAAATTGTTGACACTCCCACATTAGTGCTTCGCCCACCGACGTAATAGACAAGTTATTTTGATTGTAAGAGGTTTCGGCCAATTCCAAGAGTACAAGAGTTTTCCACTTCCTTCAGACTTCAAATATCCTTGAAGGATGGACCTTGACCGTCTATATACAGTTTGTAGTTGAAAATAGTAACTCAAGGCACTGAAGGTTCAAGTCTTTTCTATGTGACACCGTTTATATTGGCATAGATGGATTCATGTCTTGGAAGATTCACCTCATTAGGCCACTGTGAGAACCTATAGTCTCACACTACATGCATTTCTTGAAACTGTTTAGAATCCTGAAAGGCCTTTTGGGTTTGGTGGGCAATTAACGAGATGTAGACGATCGGGTTGGTATTATTCTAAGGCACCAATATTGATGTGCAAAAACGCACTTTATCACAGAGCTTTAGTATACAAAATGTCGTTAAAATTTGGCATGGTGTCCGAACTTTTAGAGACTCTGCAAACGTAAGGCATCAAGTGTGTATGAATTTAATGACACTTTTTGAGTTTTCCTATATCGGCATTGTCCGCTTTTCAGTTTGTAATCCAGATGAATAAAATACCCAGTGAGTGGGTTCTTTGATAGACTTGTTACGTTTTGTGCAGGTATAGATTGAGTTTTTAGGCGCATGTCTGTACGAAATTTGATATTTGATGATTTTTTAAAAATCTGTCAAGAAGGTTGAAGTTCGAGTAACATCTGACAAGAATAACGGGTATTTTACATGAAAAGCTGTGTAAAATTATTACATTATCTTGCCGAATTGCTCTCAGAACAAGAAATGTTTGCGACAGAAGTTGTAGAGAAATTTAAAACACACTGCAGCGACCCCGCACCCCCAACCAAATTCGTGCTGTTTTGTAACATAGTGTGGGAAAATATGGCAGAGCCAGGTAGACCGCAGATGACAATAAAATGCGGCACATGCGCATAGCATGCTGGTAACTTAAGGCTACAGACACGTGCTTAGAATATATAATACTTATTGCTTTTCCACGGCTACAGTGGTTGCTCGTACACGCCTCAATTTTACGTTTATTCGTAAATGGCCTGTCTTGTTATTTACGGGACCATTAGGTTGTTTTGTACCATGTGTGTACAGAACGTATAAAAATACGTAACTAGTAGAGGTCATCCGTAAGAAAGCGCAAATAGCAACGAAATTACTTTACAGTGGTTATCGTCTCAGCAATTTGTAATCCGAAGATAGAAACTTCTGTTGTGTCTGTTCGTTGATATGAGGTCCGTCCTATTGTCTGCAAATGCAGCTCAGTCGTGTTAGTATTGAATGTGTTTTGTGATGATAAGGCACGCCTGATACATTCTGCTTTGTCTTTTTAACATCTCCAGTGTATTCGTAAGTCCGACACCCGCAGTGATATAATCGAGGGATTCACAAATACAGGGCGCCAGGACTAACGTGCGACTAAATTTTGAACGGTGGCGCATATTGTCATGGGCCGTCAGCCTGAACTTGATCCATGTCACCCTTCCGGGCCCTAGAATTTTTTGATGTGTGCACCCCTGCTGTAAGCCTGCAGCCGTTGTCTTAATTTAGTATTGACCATATGTGGTTTTGTCATTGTCTCCCATTAATTATGTCATATACCAATGAAGTAAAAAGGTCAGTATATCTGCCTAATAAAAAAAAAGAACTTGGTGTTCTTGACTTTTCCTAAACGTGTCATATCACAAGAAATCTTCGTATTGCTTACCCATTTCTGTCAGCTAATCAGGGATTTTAATGAGAACTAGTATCTGGTTCCGTTGTTGGGTACACTCGATTCTATTGCGACCAGAAATGTAATGTCGGAGGTATCAGCATTGTTATCTTGGTTGTTGGTACCTATTGGTACATGATCTATCATCTTAGTGGGTGGATACGAAGCCTTCGCAGTTATCTTCGTCTCTGTTTGGCGGTGGTGTTCAAATATGTATCCTGCCCATGCTGGTGTAAAAATTGCTTACCATTATCAAGATCTCTTAGCGGCCTTTGTACACACACACA
>Ga0123357_10007579_pt1 | contig 13437 bp, 8 predicted proteins | sample TergutEmb28metaG_FD_89873 | JGI IMG/M metagenome (GOLD analysis project Ga0123357, IMG submission 89873) | Embiratermes neotenicus P4 segment gut microbial communities from Petit-Saut dam, French Guiana - Emb289 P4 | ecosystem: Host-associated > Arthropoda: Insects > Digestive system > Gut ...
TCAGTTATTTTATTCTCCCTGCACATCCACATGTACAACTGTTACACACAGTGTACAGTGACAGGTTGCGAACTGAATGGAAATATAACTGTAACTGTACGGTGACTGCTACAGTGTGCTGTTCACACAATTGCATAGACACTGCATTAGGGGAATTCTTTGATCTACAAATTGTGTGTTCCAGGTCCAAACACATTTATCGATTTCAGAAAATGACACGTAATTATATGCACAATAAAATCAACAAGATAAAACAGTGTTCTATTATGAACGGCAGATATAAAAATAAGGAATAACCGACACCAATAATTATTTAAATTCTCAGCTCGAATCCTCTTAAAACTTAATAACATCCTGCCCTTCAGGCTCCTTCCTGCCCAGGAATGAGGTGCGGAATGGCAAGATAAGTTGGCAGCTCTTTGCACAGCATAAGGGTACGGTATGCACTTCCAAATGCAGCCCGTAGTCACAATCTTGTGTACCTTTCGTCGAAATGCCCTGATTACGTGCAGTGCATGTGCGCGCCCCGATTGTACTTTAGGGATTGAACTGTGTACAGCCTATGTCATGATGCACCATGTGTCTCATGTTTCACACACACACACACACACACACACAAACACGCTTGTATATATATATATATATATGTACCGATTAAGTGAGAAATGAAGGAGAATTACTTAGAGACATGGAGCAGAGGAATATCATACATGCAATAAGTAAACGGAATGCTAACTTGATTGGTCAATTTTGCGTACAAACTGCCTACTAAATCGGGTTATTGAAGGAAAGATAAAAGGCAGGATAGAAGTGACAGGAAGACAAGGAAGAAGACGTAGGAATTTACTGGATGGCCTTAAGGAAAGGAGACGTTACTGTCATTTGAAGGATTAATTTGTAGTTCGCACTTTTGTGGAGAACTCGCTTTGAAAGAGGCTTTGGTCCTGTCGTAAGACAGACTGATAAAGGAATGAGTGAATAGATACATACGTACACACACACACACATATATATATATATATATGAATTCTTCAATTCATTCGTCAGAAAGCACATGGCGGTCCGGCTTTTGCAGTTTTTCTTTAGTAATGGCAACGCAGCAACAGTTACAGATCATATGCTCCTAAATCCCACATTTTCGCTTCAGTTATTCTCAAATATTCAAAACTCACGTATGATATTCGACAGAAACGTTCCAAACAAGCCAGTGCATTCATTGCATGCTCAAAATAAGCAAATGTGAATACCATGATAAACCACATTCTATAGAACACACCCAGTCTGTCCACATGTTCTGCGCACTCCGTCCATCTGAAACCTCGATGCCTTCCATTGAGGTCTTCCTACATATGAAGCTTTCGAAGTCACTATTATGCACCGACACTTAGACAGTAACACAAAAATATAACTTAAAAAAACAAAACCCAAATTCGTTTAGGTGGTCTGCGCAAATGTTAAGAAGTTTTTTCATTATTAGAACAGCCACAGTTTCTGTACTGTAAACGAAAATGCATTTTTCATTTCCGGCAGAAAGTGAGTTAATTCAATATGTGAATAAATATTGGACAATCCACGCCTGCAATGTAAGAAAAATTCCTGACTGTTTGAATAAATATTTTTACATCAAAATCGTGTGTTTCAGGCGACTAACAACACAACAAGGAATTATGAGTTTTCAACACAAATTCAATAATTTTCGTAACTACCAAAATTTCGCATTTGCAGTATTAATAGAAGAATCATTTTCAGAGGAAAGTCATACAATTGAGAAATAGTGATATGGGGTCGAAGAACGTGTCTTATACTACTAAGAAGAAATTATCTCTAAAATATACATGAATGATCAGTATGATGAATGATCAGCTTTCAGCTACACTGAAATCTGAGATGAATAATGTGTAAAGTACATTAAGTCTTGTGTGTTTTCATTATATTACATCTCTATAATTTTTCACTTTCTAATATTTTCCAATTCTTGGAACGTATATAAATTGACAATGAAATATCTGCTTCTTCTTCTGTAAAATTTATACACACTATGAAAAAAGGAGTGGCAGCAGTGAGTAGTTTATTCTTTCTGCGAAGTCTCCAATATCATGGCCCAAACTTACGCCGTAGAGTGGTTGCTCCAAATTATCCAGAAAAAAATTAACGATTCCACAATACCAACTTTCATGTCTTATTAATAATGCAATTTAACAAAGTATTGATCACAATTTCACCAACAAAAATAGCACCAATATGTTAAGCAGCTCAGTGTCACGCAGAATCTCCTTACATTCAGAGATATACTGAGCAGTGAGAAGGTGACAAATACATATCAAACACAAATTGTCCAAAATTCCTAGCAGTATTTTAAAATTTGTATTATTTATCATTATGGTGATTACTTAAACATGAATATACGAAAAACGAAACTAAAGGAACTGTCGGAGATTCGATTCGGTTCGACGATTTTCCTCCTCAGAATGGCGGGAATTCCGTTGAAGATGAAGAAACTAAAGCCTATTTACACTATTTATATGGTAACAGTGATTGTATGTAGTTGCAGTACATTTATTGGTATGTCTGTCGATGCTTACATACGCAGGGGTGATTTGGGTGGCGCCATGGCGACAATGCGAACGTTGATACCATTCACAAATATAATGTGGATATTTTCATACTGCAGGTAAGTAACAACACACGGTGTTACACCGGCAGTATCATACATGTGACGAAAAATTATCTAAAATACTTTACAGAAGTTGTGACTTGAAAGGAACGCTTTATAATCTACATATCAACAAATAATTTTTGATAAAAATACACCAGATAATAAAAAAGTTTAGGCTTTATGAATAAAATTTAGATGATATGGACATCATGTTGTTTATGTGACACGTCGTCTAAGGCATTCTGTAGAAAGATCAGCGTAGAATATATGAAAGTGTAAAGTTAGCATAAAACGTTTTGTTTTACACATTAAGAGAACGATAATCCGAAACAGAATACGTGTATTGTTCAAAAGCCGGATTTTTTTTATCAGTGGCAAACTTGCTTGAAGCTTGAAAAAAAGAAAAGTTTAAGACCGAAAACAGTAGTGGCCTCCACAACCGACAGAACATGTAAAGACTCCTCTCTGAAATTTATTTGTAAAGAATTTCAGTGCTAAAACTCCCACAACATGAGATCCAAAGTTCCTGCTCTCCTTTGACATTTAATTAACCTGCGATAACAGTTTGGTTTCCTTATATCAGATTGCGACAACGCAGTATTGAACGTGCGATGGACCTAACAGACAGCTTCATATGGGAAGATCTGCCGACCAGAGACGCTGACACCGGACATTTGACAGCGGCAGGATGGATCCCGCTCACTATGAAATACAGCAGAAGTGCAGCTATTGCGATCTTATGTTTTCACGCCGTCCAGTCAACAATACGCATCGTGACAAACCACGAGACGATACTAAATACATGGTATCCTTTCGACTGGACTGTTTCACCGTTCTATGAAATGGTTAACATCTCACAGGTAACACTTTATAAGAGAGAATTCTCACCTCTCTGCTTTTACAGTATTTTTAGTTTAACAGATTTTTTAATTGAAACGCTTCTTTTTTCTTTCTTTCGTTCTGTCCTCTTCTCTTCCTTACTTTTCTACGACGATCTCCAACTACGGAGCGTCGGTCGATTGGTTGAAATGAGTATTTGGAAAAAAAATGAAAACCCTTTTCGTCTAACTGTGGCACTGAGCTGGAACATATCTGCAGATGTGTGAGAAAAAGGGAAAATTATTGGATATCCGCTTTATCGATCTACACCCAGTGAATACAGTTCCATAGCGATAGAGCAGTACAAGCTGTCCAGATTATCGGTCTTGTCATTACGTGATCTAACGTTGTGTCGTATTGAGCAAGGATAATTGTTAATGATAAGTCAAAACAGAAGTCAGAAAAACAGATCAGGATATACGTGAAGGCCAAATGTAAGATTCACAATAATATGGGTCACAAAGTACACAACACCCACTCTCCTCAACCTCACAGCTTATTTGTAAATCTATCACATATTTTAACACCCCCCCCCCCCAAACAGCACTCCTACGTCCAGCCATACTCAAAATGACGCATGTGAAAAAAGGGATGTAATTTTTATTGCAAGTAATCTATCTGCAGTACAATAGTTCATTTTGATTTATAATATTCTAATGTTAAAAACTATTACACAATTGACATTATTTCACGTTCAGAAATCCATTTATATTTCTTTCTTTCCTTACTGTTGTGCCTCGGCCCGTATTCCGGTCATAGTCTGTACTTTCATGAAGCTTCGAAGTCTCACTCAGACACAGCACGCTGTAGGACTCCCACAGACGAGTGATCATGCGCTGAGAACTCTATCCGACAACACCAAACATTCACAAGGGACAGACATCCATGCTGTCGGTGGGATTTTATCTTGCTATTCGCAGTATATAGTAGTTACTGGAGCAACATAATAAAGCACAAGACAATTAAAACAAATTAGAATTTTCATAATTAAGTCACAGTACACAGAAAACAGTTTCATGTTTAGTAGGAAATATCATGAGTGGTTTATCTTGGATGAATAACTTCCCCCAGTAATCTAGTTACTAAGTCGGCCTATATGTACATTTTTATGTATCCGCGTCGTTTCTTTGCTCCGCATTCAAGTATTCACATCACGATACGAGATTTTTCATCTAAGAAATTAAGGTGAAATTATACAGATAAAACAGGCATCCTACAGGGTTTTCATTTCGAATATGTAAAATCGTTCATTCAATCCAATCAAACTTAATGCCGTTTTGAACGGAATTGAATTTACATTCTATGAACGAAAGAAATATCTTAAAATAAAATTGATTCAAACTTGTCATTTCCGTATATTCGTTAGTTTAGGCAGAAGTTATTTAAGTCAGAATTCCTTAACTGCTTCATTTAACGTAAATTTATGTGTTAATATTCACCCATTTTCAGTGTTTCACATCACTACTAGGAACGGGTACTCTATGTGGTTACATGTCTCTGGTTACCACCCTTATCGCTGTGGCCTGCAGTCAGTTCGATATGTTAAAGGGGGCCATACTGGATGTCAGACAGAAACATATCACGCCTCACGTCGGGCAGGAAGATGAACGAGATCATACAATTGTAAACTGTGACTTGCAATCTAATTTAAATGCGTGCATTCGACACCATCAGGATATAATGGAGTAAGTGCAAATGAATATATTCAAATCATTAATGTAACGAAAAAAATAGAAGAGTTACATACTGTGCCTTTAATACTTACTTACTTACTGACTTACTCCATTGACAGGAATCTTTCTTCAGAAGCAAACCGATTCTCAGCTGGTCAAAACATTTCGTGCTTTTTACATAACCCAAATGTTCATAAGTACATTCACATGTGCCCGGCAACTATCCATACCCTGAGACAAATTTAATTAGTCTATGCCCCCACATCCCACTCCTTGACGGTCCATCTTAATATTATCCTCCGATCTAGGCCTGTGTCTTCAATGTGGTCGCTTTCCTTCAGGGTTAACCACCAAATGCCTACTGACACTTCTCCTTCTCCCATATCTGCTTCATGTCCCGCCTATCTCATTATTATAGACGTGATCATTCTAAAAATAGTGGGTGGGGAGTTCAGGTGATTAAGCTCCAACTAAAGTAGTTTTATCCACCCCCCCTGTTACTTCGTCCCTCTTAGGTCCAAATAATATAACAAGGACATTTTTCTCTAACACACTCAGCCTAAGTTCCGCTCTGAATATCAGCGGATATAATTCACACCCATACAATACAACAGGGAAATTAGAGTTATGTATAACTTAATTTTCAATAAAAAACTGGAAGACAAAAGATTCCGCACTGAGTGATAGCAAGCATTCCCTGAATCATCTACTCTTAATTTCTTCCTGAATAGAATTTTAATTTGTTCAGATTTTCCCCAAATATTTGAAATCGCCCACACTTTCAAAGGAGCTATCATCAATCTGTGTATAGAGATTTCGTCGTGTATTTTGTTCTTAAGGCATGACCATGCACTTGGTGTTTTCAGCGTTAACTTCTAGAAAAATTTCCTTACTAACGACTACTAAAATTTTCTTTCTTATTCTCTGTAGTATGTACGTTTCTGCCCATAATATTACCATCATCAGCGTAAACCAATAGTCGACGTGTACATTACGGTACAGTTTCCAGCATTTCTGGTTAACCTGAAACCACTTAATGGTGTACCGTAGAGCAAAGTCTAAGAGCAATGACAATTAGGCATTTCCTTGTATCAATATTTCTTATAAGGAAACATGTCAGACAATTGATTGCCTAACCGGACCCTGCTACAGGTTTCATTCAGACACATTTTTATTAGCTTTAAACGTGTCAAGCGCATATCATTCTCAATGATAATATTATATAAGACCTGCCTACTAACTGAATCATAAGCTTACTTTAAGTCTATAATTGTTTGTTGCACTGATTAATTTTATTATCTTTTTTTTTCAAGTATTTGACGAATGTAGAATATAAGACCCGTGGTTTAAAGGTAGGGTCGAAATCCACACTAATGATCCCATATTAATTTCCTCTGCATTTGTCGATAACATTGGAAGCAGGATGTAGAAAATTATTTTATACGTAATTGACAAATATAATGTGCCTCTATAATTACTGCATGCTGTTTTATCACCTTCCTTAGAGATAGGTACAATAATCCAAATATTCAACTCCTCAAGTATTACCTCTTGATTTAAAATAGAATTAATACTTCTAGTGATCTCAGGAAAAATTGTTCTATCCTCTACTTTAAACAATTATGCCCGTATTTGATCAATAACTGGTGATTTGTGTCTTTTTGTTTTTAAATAACCATATGAACCTCAAAGGCACTCGGCTCATGAACTACTCTAATATTTCTTACAATAAGTAAAACGCAGATCACTATGGAAACAGCCCCTCTATATATTATTTCTGATACAAAAAACATAATGTATTATCTAAAATTGAAACGTTTCTGAAATACTCAGTAACGTTTAGCATGTTCATTATTTTCAACGTACTGTACTTGTCCTTCTAAACCACAGGTTCATGCAGCAACTGGAAGATGCGCTTAATGTCTCTCTATGTGGTCACTTGCTGCTAATGTTGGTCACAATGTGCTTCACTGCTTTCTCTGTCGTTACGGTACGGTATCAGAGTTGTTGTGTGCTGTTACATTATAAAATAAAGAGTGAATGATGAAATGTAAGGATTTATAGTCAGATGAGCATCAATTTTCTATCTCAGTTTTCCAGGTAGATAACCTACCTATATTTACACGTGTGTGTGAGTGTGTATATATGTACATATATATACAGTGTATATATATATATATACGTATAAACAAAAGAACTGAACATTTATGTATCATGGCGGCCTAACATTTAGTCATAAGCCGGTTTGTAGAAATTACCTAGAGAATCCGATACTAGATTCCGAAGACAGACAAACCACCTCGAATTTAAGTGCAGTCAATTCCAATACGCAGAACACGTAACTTGGCACTTGTCACGTTTCACATAAAGATATGTTATAACAATACTTCAGACAGTATAGCAGTTTTGTTTGGCAAGTACATATGTAAATATGATTCTCAAATTACTCGCCGTTGCTGTTCGTCTCGTACATTTGTTATTAACACTTTCTTGTTTCGTTTCACCATTATAATGAGCGAAATATAAATAGCTATTATGTGACATTTATATCCACTGATACAATTATATATCAATTCCTTCAAGTAAAAGTTCTATTCACACAAATATGTCGTAACACTAGTCTTAGTAAAAACCTATTATCTTTTTATCTCTGCATTATAAGCATCGCAGTTATTTTAGTTTTAAGCATTTTAACTAACCACCAGGATTCATGAAATATAAAAGTGCACAACACTGAGAAAATTGTAAGAGCAAATGAAATTGGTCTGCTTCAAGCCGGCAAATAATATTTCAATCACGCATATTTATCATTACCTGCATTTCTTGATTAAAAAATCATATTTTCAAGGCTCTTGCTTGTGCTGAGACACCAAATTGCTGCTGTGTGATACTCTGAGTGTATCAAAATTTTCTCCTCATTGAGAAAAATCCCGTCCCTTTGAATGGCAGACTGTAATTGATACTAACATCCTGAACGTTCCGATGTGTAGAAATGTTTAACTGCAATGAAATTTTATGAAAGGGTATGTCTTAATTCCGTACAATTTTCCTTTACTGAAAACAAAATAACACACATATGAATTATGCAAAGAGCAATACAAATTAAAAGAGAGCTGAATTTTGAAAGGTAAATTATACAGAAAAGAGCATAAGTAACAAGTATTTTAAATGTAGTTTATTTAAGCAATCAGTATTTTATTTCGTAAACATATTCTACAAATTTAATTATTAAAATTACTTTTACAGAACGTAAAAGAGTTGAACATGATAAATCTCAGTCCCTTCATGCTAAGCCTAAAATTTGACCTTTGTTGTGTTGGATGATTTACGGTAGATACAAACGACACAGCGTACATTTGCACATACGTATGTGGGGAAAAAAAGGACGGGTAATAATGCAGCTTCCGTGTTCTGAGACGTATGACGTCATGCTGTAATTTCCTGATATAACTTATGGTGGAACAATTTCTTGAATAAATTCTAATGGTGAGCTTTTGCCCTGTTTTTAGACGGAAACTAGAGTGACGTCATCATCTTGCTATAAAATGCTCAGAACTGCAGTGCATATCCTCAGTTTTCCTGTGTGAACTGCGATAGAAATTGAAGCAAGTATTTTTAATGAGACCATAAATGATTTTTATTTGTAGCTAGATTCCAGAACATCTAATAGACGAGACAGCAATGTTAGCTGTAACTGAACGAATCCATTCTTCTAATACATGCAGGTTTAGGAATTTTACATTGTTTTTGCTTACAAATTATTCTACTGCAATTTTTTGTGTGCAAAATTTTCTGATATAGATACCGTATTGATTACTCTAACAATGAAGCAGAATTTATATATATATATATACAGATTATTAATATTATTATAATTAACATCGTCTTCAATATCATCAATGATATAAGAACCCTAAGTTAGCCTTAACTTCTTCTAGGATCCTCCATCATTTAATTTTATAAGGACACTCGCATAAAGGATGTTACTTCCCACATTCAGAAAGGGGAAAAATCGGACTGGAAACTACATATTTCATTTCAGATAATAAACATATAAAAAATGTAAGCAATGATTTGAAGAAAGTTATTACTGCACATCACGTACTGAATACAAACGCATTAAAATTAATTGTAACTGACTGCACAGAGACAATATTACACTCGACAGCCAGTGCTATTCAGATTATCAAAAGCACTTCCACAAACAGAGATTTTACGACTTATAGGCTGATAAGTACAGAATAAAATACACATATTAATGTAGGGTCACAAACGGCAGTAGCAACTAATCAGGGAAACAGAATAGGGAATATATAATTCACTGTGTCTCGTGATCTAAGTGAGAAATTGCTTGAGAATTTTAAGTGACGTAATTTCCAGCCAGGCTTTAATACAACTTACCCAGCATAGAAAGTTCGGTAGCCTTAAAGAGTTCTAAAATTCAAATATCTTTGATTCACGAAGTCAAATTTTATGCCGCCTACAGATTGCTGTATGGGGAACAGTAAAACTCTTATATTTTCAACGGGATATATTTGGAAGTAAAAGATATATAGAAAAGATTTGAGTTGTGTTTGGACTATAAATTCCAAAATATTCATACTTCTTTAAATTAGAAATATGTAATCATCGTTAATGTCGTATTAATATTTGAGTAGGAAATACTTTCAGAAAAAAATTTCAAATGCAGTAGTACTGGGAAACGCCAACGGAGGGAGTAAGACATGTAGGAAATTTACCTCACAAATATACAAAAAACTTATGCCACCAGCCACCCAGTTACATGTTACTAACATTTACCTCAGCATAGTTTGATGAGAATAAGAAATGGAAATGAAGCTAAGAGAGGGTGAAGATAGACTTGAAAAACTGTCCGAAGAAATAGGTACACAGTTGGTCTGTTACTTAAAATAAATACACATATATTGCTGGTTTGTTGTATTACCTGACCAAAGACAGCACTGTTATTAGAGAATTGACAGGCAATGCCATATTTTTACACAATATCTCATAAAGGTAAATTTTCAAATTAGTTAATGAATGTTTGTTTTGTTTTTCGCTACAATCTTTGACCGAAGCATTTAATGTCAGATGGATTGAGAGAGACATTATCATAACTGAACATAAGTCTTCATGTAAAATACGCGTTGTTGTAGTCAAATTTTCATTAAAATAGAATTTGTCAAAAAATTTTCGAAAAATTCTCAAGCATTAATTTTCAAAAATTCTGTCCAGTGTGAGCTGAACTGTTCCATCTTGATGAACGGATCGACGGACACACAAACAAGACGAAATCAATATTCGCTTTACGCACATTTTCGAAGTCAAAGTCAATACAAAATCAAATATATCTGAATAAATCAATTATTCCTAAAATAAAATGTTTTCCATAAATTTTGTTATTTTAAATATCTTATATTTTCAATGCTCGTGATATTGCAAATAATCTTTTGCAGAATTGGGGAGATTATACAGATATGAGTCAAGGAGTGTTTGTTTATGTCAATATCGCTACTGACGTGCTTCTGATCTGTTGGTGTGGAACTCAGCTGACACAACACGTAAGGCAAAGTACATTGTTGTAATTGATGTTGACGCTGTTATCACATTGCTTTCACAATGGGTACCGAACCTCAAATCAACTGAGGAATTATGGCTCTAAATAAATACGGAGAATTTTTCTCCCCTACCCTCATTCTTCACTAAATTTTCTTTGGCAAATCTAGAAAATGTGTTTGTGTCTCCAAAACAGTAAAATTATTTTCAAGTTTTATGGCTTATCACGCATTCATTTTTCATTGGACTTGAAACATTCTTGGCCACAAACAAATTATTTCTGTTTAAGCAATTTATCCTATCCTACTCTTCGGTCGTGAAATGAATGAAATTTATTTTCCATTTCAGTAGCGAATTACACATTTAATTTTTATTTGAGTGTTTTAAAACTCTTTGGACAGAAACAGAAATCAACATTTTAACTGAAATTTCACATCTTTAATATGTTCACAATTTCCGTGTATTAATAAGTTGGATAATATCAAAATAAATAACAAAATACCCTTCAATATTTATGCAGTATTAATATCACACTTTTGTTACAAATGCGAAAGTGATTTATAGACAGTGTCTACACATCACCTACACGCCGGATTACAACTCACAGCATCACTGCATCCAGCAGCACTCCACAAAGACTAAACGATTTTCATTCCAAAAATATTAATATATACACATTTTAACCTCTATTTATATTACTTGTATAAAATTTTAACTGAAATTTTAATAATTTATTTAACTCTTTTGGGGTGACGACACAACTAGCCACATTCCATATTGCCAATTGTATTCTTGAAACAAATTCTCTTTGGAGATGCTGCAATAGCAACCGCAATATTTAGTAAGAAAAGTGTGATTAAAATAACTCATAAATATTGAAGCGCATTTTGTTTGTTGTTTGTATATAATAGACTTAGATTTCACTAGTTAAGAAATTACAAACCATTTTCTATATCAAATTACAAATATGATGGTTAGGTTATACCGTAAGAATCTTATATTTAATAAATCAGAATCTGACAATCGTTATGTCTTCACAAATAATGTTTTTATTCCTGTGCAACGTAAACTACAGAAATGAAAGAAATGTCAAAAAATAGGTTCGATCGTACTCATCAGAAAAATGCCTGAGACGTCCCGACGACACTTCCTACAGCCAATACTATCCACAGCTCTTGCACAGATCTTGTGTCTGACAGCACATACACAAAAGAGACGCTAAATGAAAGGTTGGTTTGGGAATGTCCGACGTGTGAATACCCTCTGTGTGCACTCCGCTGTGTTTAAGAATATCTTAATCCTAAAAATTTTAAATAAATTCCAGTGTACTTCAAAATCAGGGCTGTAGAAGACAATATATTATTGTTTATTATAATGTGGTGCAACACGAAATCGGACCTCTGATCCCAAATTACACATCTCCGCTAATTATTAAAGCAATTTTGAAAATTCCACTATTCAGCACTATATGCAATACATTATTTTAAGTATATGTAGATAAGTCTGTATTGTCAAATATTAATGTGAGCAGTCTAACTACTTAGCGATCTGAACAAGTGTTTCTCTAAGTAGGAAACAGAACTGCGAAAGCAACAGAATTGTAACATAAACTCACTAGAAATGGTACCAACACATACGGTGTTACAACAATTAAACAACCTTGCCTAGCGGGGTTTGAAACTGGCTAGTGACAGGGCAGTTTGTTGGCACTACAGCAATGGCGCAAGGTACAACAAGAAACGTTGCAGGAGGTCAAATACAGCTGCTTGCTGTACAGCATTTGTGGTTCCTATTATCGTTGTGACAAAAACAGCTGTACATCCATGAAAAAAAGAGTAATTATTCCTGGTTAAATGCTATATAATATTCATATTATCCATGAGTACTATCCATGGGAAACAAAATTATTAATTTCATGGACCTTAAATCGGTAAAAGTATTTCAACTTTAATCTAAAACGAATCCGTGTTTAGCAATTAAAATAGATTTAAATATCACTTCTGTTTGCGTAACAGCTAGAATATCATATAGCAAAGTTCGCTAGAGAGTCGATCGCGATCCACCAGTCGGACATGTTCATATGTTTTGTTGCTGACCGTTGAATTTTGATCTCTATCGAAATTTATTTGCCGCTTTGACTTATCACAATCTCTCCGTTGGACAGCATTAATTTGGTCAACCTTCCTCTGCGAAGACGCAATCAAAAAGAATAGGATAAATAAATTTAAATATCGAAGCCATCTGAAAATGAAAATTTAAAATACTGCCTTCACTTTTGCACAAGAAAACATGAACATTCTTTCAATAAGATATCACAAGATATACAGAATCATACATCAAATTCGAAACAGGGAGGTTAGTTAAAAACTCCTTTTAAGGTATGTAAGTTTTTAATATGAAAAGTCAAATTTTTAATAAATGAAACAGCTGTATTTAAAAACTGTGATTTTATTAAGTTTTTTTACATATGTTTGCCTAACTCAAATTCAAATATTCATACATTATTCCCTAAGCACTGTCGCGAAACGTTCCGTCTTTAGAGCAGATCACGGAATTGAAATGTCCGGCGAACTATGTTATGCAGTGATTCGGTGAGCCCGTAGGGCTGAATTTAGGCACAACATGGATGTAGGTCCGAAACTGCAAAAAATATATATATATAATTAAATTAAA
>Ga0123357_10007580_pt1 | contig 13436 bp, 11 predicted proteins | sample TergutEmb28metaG_FD_89873 | JGI IMG/M metagenome (GOLD analysis project Ga0123357, IMG submission 89873) | Embiratermes neotenicus P4 segment gut microbial communities from Petit-Saut dam, French Guiana - Emb289 P4 | ecosystem: Host-associated > Arthropoda: Insects > Digestive system > Gut ...
TGTAGCTCTTGGCCGTACACCATTGCAGTAGTGGAATGAGCAGTGGAAGATATTTAATGTTACCTTGTTTGTTTAATCTTTACTTGCTAGTAATGTAGCCTTTAGTAAAACTGTAAGTTACTTAAAGTGTACAGTGTTGAATGGTGGAATTATAGTGAATAAAGAAAAGGACAAGATGATTTTTGTAAATGTGAGTGACTACAAGCTGCCGGACATCTGCTTTGAAACTCAGGCAGTTTTATCAGAATTTGAAGTTGGCACATTATGTGAACTGAATTTTGAAATCTTCATGCATTTACAGAAGCAAATCGGGTCAAGACTTTTCGAGAAGTGTGCCAGAAGGATATGGAAGGATCAGTTGCACTGTCAAAACTAGGAGAACTGATGGGGCAGAGCCACGAGAGTCTGCGGAACTTGTATGAATGCAGCCACCCTAATTTGGACAAACTTGTGCAGTTGGGCAAAGGGAAAGCTCTGGGTTCAAGACTTACTGGAGCTGGGTGAGTTATCCACATAACAAGGCAGCCAACCTCTTGACTAATAGGATGTGGGTCAGTCTCTTGCAAGTTCCACTACACCCTTTGGTTGAACCCTTTATAAGCAGATTTTATTTTTAAGGTGAAAGATTATCATTTCATTCTTAAGAAACCCAAACCTATTTGCTGGCAGTAGTAGACAGTGTGCTGGTCTTAGTACAAATTGAGTGAACTTTTAACATTGGTACTATATTTAAACCTTTAAACGCCGAGTTAAATCCCATCTGCCATCTGCTGGCATTAATAGGAGCTCACCATATTCTCCATGTTAGCAGGGTAAGGGTTACACTAAAATATACCACTTGTTGTCAAGGGAGACGTCAGATATATTCAAATATTAGCATGTAAAGCGTTACAGGAATCTGTTTATTTAATCATACTTGACACTCTTCTTCATCTTAAACATTTTGGGTCATGAAAAAATGTAATACATGAAGTTCATATACCCATTTTTTAACCATTACTGTCTCTATAAACCTGGATTAATATTTAACAATTTTTCATACTTCTAATTTCCAACATCACTCCCACAAGTTATTACATAATTTGTGGAGAAGTTAAGGAAAATCAATTTGGTGTGGGAAATATAGCTTGACAGATCATGTCTAAGCATCTTTTCCCGAAAATATAATGATTCCAGCCTTCATTTATGTTTGTTTTGCTTGGTAGCTGCACATAATGGCCACAGTAAGGCTAGAGTAGAAAGGGGAGTACTACATTTGTGTACAACTGTATTTGTGTTCTTCCACTGTTTTGTTTGCTGTCCCAGCTAAAGAATACAGTTTCAAGATTTACAAATTGGTTATTCCAAATTACACCTGACTTCCAAAATTGGTCATAATTTTCAAATGGGTTGTTTGTACACACACACCACATAGAGGTGGTTCTTGTTTTAGTTTCTTACAACGGGCCCATTCTATGCACCCCCTTATTTATTTTTGGTCAGGAAATAATGTTACTATTTATACAAATAAAAACTGGTTACTGGGTCAAGAAATGAAATATGTCCCATTGTTGACTGACCTGTTAGAACTCTTTATTGTGAGAAACACTGGTACACATTACCATCTCACAAGCGACAGTTGACTTTATGTGGTAACGTAGTACCACTTGCAGCTGTGGTTTTCAGAGAGACTGGAAGCAAACTGATGCTGTAATGTAGTGAAATTTTGAGAACAACATTGGGTGTAAGATTTAGAAAATACTCTTCAAAAATCAAGCTTTGAATGCTGGATGAATGATGTAAGATTTCATATGCTATGGAATTCCACACTTATGTCATAAAGTAGACAATGTTTGTTGAAAAGTAACTATTGTGAAGTAACTGAAATGTGCAGTATTTGCTGATGGCCAGATACTTGGAAGACTGTACACCTAGACGGAGGTCAAAACAAACCAACAATATGACATACTTTTGTAAGAGTAGTGATTGTATCATTGGGAAACAACAAACTGATATGATGAATTAGGGCAGAAAAACAAAACTGTTACATTATATAAAGATTATCAGCATCAGTACAGAGCATCATGAGAAATCAATTCAATTGCAAAGGTTCTTGGAGAGGGCTGCTGAGTATGTTATTATCTTTGGAAGAACAAAAGGAACCTCACAGCTATGAGGGCTGTCGTGCCGATAATCTTCACCTTTGTTTCACACCTGCAACATAGGATGGTTTATTTTTGAGCTGACCAAGGTCTGTGGTAATTCTTGTCAGTGATGGAGTCTGGACTGAGGGAATTGTCAGCAGGGCTGTAGGCAACCTCGCTCCTTCTCTACCTAGTACAATTGTTTTTTTGTAATATATCCTGTTTTTGGAATCAACTTATACACTGTTGCTCCCTTTCTCTCACCAAACCCCATGCCTCGACCCTAGTAAGTAAGGTAATTTTAGGGACTGTTATCTCACATTTCCTTATTATGCATACGAGATGTGGCATGCTATGGGGTCAGGTCCCCAGACTCTGATTTTGAGTACCTGTTTCCCCTCCCATAGTTCTGCAGGGTCTGACTAGCCCGGAGTACAGAAGGATTGGGCCCTTTCGACATAACAAATGCCACTTTGTATGTCATTTTCATATTCAAATTTGGTGAAGTTTATGGTAACTGCAAGGCACTCTCTAGGAATAGAATGCAGACTAAAGCACCTTGTGTGAATACATTGTCCTGATGCTGCCCTTTTCATTTAACTGTAAATATTGTGTGTGCATGATGTAAACTTGTACATGTGAACTGGTGGTTATATGATCTGCACCAGAATAAATTTAATTTGCAGTAACAGTTACTCTTCATTTGCTTTATTGGCTATTTACTATTCATAATTCAACCATTCATTCCTTAAGTGTGCTGAAAGTTAGGGAAGTAAAGTCACTGTAACAAGGTATATGTAATAAATTCAAAGGTCATGTATAAGTTGTTTAGCAAAACATGAAGCTTTACCTGAAAATTTCCCTTCCATTCTGCTGTCTTACCTCCCCTTACCAAGTTTCATCTGTTTCTAACAGGTTACCAGATTATAGGAGACAGCTGTACAGTTAAAAAAATATGTAAAACTTCCACTGTCTATATATGAGTAATGTTTGAAGCCTCTCAACACAGGATAGGACACAGAGAAAATAATAGCGTTTTATAATTGTATGTAATCTGTTTGCCTCCTTTTATGTCAGATAAATGTGTGTAGAGCAAATAATTGTTTTGTTTTGCTGTACACACTGTCGGGGTGTGTTTCATTAAAGACATTTTATGTTTCAGGTGGGGAGGTTGCATAGTAGCCCTTACAACGAAGGACACCGTTAGTGATTATATTGACACGCTGAAGGAAAAATTTTACAAGGAAAACCCAGAAGCATTTGGAGGGGACTTGGATAGCTTCGTGTTTGCCACAGAACCCAGTGCTGGAGCTGAGATATACAAAATGAACCAAATGTAGCAGTAAACTCTGGCACATTACAACATTTGTAGATGTTACCAGTACTCTGCCATGCTGGAAAGATTTAGTTGTGCTAGTTTCTTATACTGGTGTGTGATGTAATTACCTGACTCTATAGGGCAAGGGCATTATTGAGAACCTGATAGATGCTAAGCTAGTCAAATTGCCATGGTTTATGGAACCCAGAGTTTCGTTGCCATGTACACAAGGGCATGCCACTGTGCTTTATTTTGAGCTAAATAAATCATGTCCACCCCCTCCCTTCCTATTTCTCTAAGGCCCATTTTAACATGATCCTCCTATCTATGGCTGGATTGTCCACATGATCTTCCCATCTCATTCACCTTGGTTTCATCACCATAGCAATATTTGGTGAGGAGTACAGATCGTGAAGCCCACTATTCAGTTTTAACCAGTGTCCTGTTACTTCCTCCCTCCTAAGTGTGGGGGCCATCTAAGTACCGTGGCATGATCTCAAGAAGTGTGGTAACAAGCAAACTCCTTATTCATTCTGAAAAACAAGATTTTAAAATATGTTCTGACAGTCTTCTGTAGGGGAAAGCTGTATTTTGTATTCATTTCACATTTCTCATATGCCAGGTGTAATTTGTTTGTGAATGTAGTTGTGATTTTTACTGTCACTTTCAGGAATGCTTGAAATGTCTATTGGATATGTTTATGTTATAATTGTGTCCTGCATTTTGGTGACATGACATGATGTAGACATGTGCTCTGTTTCTTGTGTGTTTCCTTCTAGACTAGCCTCCACACTAATATCAAATAAGATGTTTTTGGGCATTTATGTTTTTATGTGGTAAATTAACATGATCGTCATTGTCATCGTCATCATCATCATCATCATCATCATCATAGATTAAGGAGCAGTTACCTATTCCCCACACCCTCTGCAGGTGACACATAACAACGTAAAGATTTGTTGATGTTCTGTTATCCATATTTTGAAGCTATGGTATCAATTCACATGGCTTCTCTGTTCCTTTTGAATATTTATACTTGGGGGGGGGACTAGATGTGCTGTTCATATGTAATGTGTTTTCCATTTGATTCCAGTTCCTCTCATTTTTCATTACTTTTTTCATAATGTGTTATAAAACAATGTTGAAAGAAAGTGCCAATAAAGCATCTCCTTGTTCCAGAGAATTATGGACCTGTAGGGACATTTTACACATTCACTTTACACACATTTTTATGGGCACACCTAGTTTCATGGGTATACCAAAGTCAGTTGTGACTGCCCTGTACAGTGCTGCTCATATAGCTGAGTCATGGGCTTTTTTTTAAGTCTTATAATAATTGACATTCTGTTTCATTCATGAAATAATGAAACAAATGTTATTACTTTGTGTATTGACACAATGGGAAATAGTAAGTCATACTTGAGTAGTTAGTGTCAACAAATGTTGGGTCTGCTTTCCAACCAGACAAAAATTCTCTTTGCCAGACATTCCACCACAAGACACACTGCCCTGTAGCTTTGCTGCACCTATCATGTGATATACAAGATATGTAAAGTATGCCCATTCTATTATGTGTATACATGATGTAACAAAAAGGTGTGGAAGAAAATGTTGATGAATAAATTCAGAGAGTATTTATGACACATAGGCAAGCATACATTGTTTGTTGAGGTCAGAAAATAGGGCATATAAATCACTATTTTGATAATGTTATCCAGATTGGATTAAGTATGTAGTTTGTTGAATGACTTGCATTTGTAGCTGATCAGATGAGGTCTGGCATTTATGGAGTCTTGGTCTGTGTGGGGTAATTGGGTTCAGAAAATACTTACCTACATTGATACCACTAATAGTGTGTGGTAGTAAGTAATTTCTGTCTTCATGCTTTAACAACCTTAAGTGTAAATGTTATAAATGCATTCAGTGTAAACAAGCAAGAAGAAACACTTAAGCAATTTTTTTTATATTTATTGGACCTTGCATCATTGTGATAGTTGAAGAATAAAAGCCCAACTTGATGTCACTTGCTATTTTATTTCACTTCTTATGTGCTGAACATGTTTTGGACATTAATATGTCCATCATCAGGAGCTTGCAACTATTCTGTTGAATTACCACATTGGTCATATTGTTCTTGGTTCCATGTGTGTTGGAGTTTCAGTGTGGTTGGGTTGGAGTGCTATCTGTGTTGCAGGCTGAAGCACAACACAGTTGTGCTTCAGCCTGCAACACGGATACCACTCCAACATCGTACCAAGAACAATACGACCAATGTGGTAATTCAACAGAACAGTCAGAAGCTCCTGATGATGGATATATTAATGTCCGAAACATGTTGAGCACGTAAGAAGTGAAATAAAATGGCAAGTGACATCAAGTTGGTCTTGTATTCTTCAACTTAAGCAGTTGCCAACAACAAATATTTAGCATCAATTGTGTGACATAATAATGAGCAATTATTTGTTTTTGCTGTTTCAGCAGCTAGGTACAGGATCATATCAAATATCCTATATTGTTTTGAGTCATCAGTTGCTAGTGCCAGGATACAATGGAGGGCATTAGAATTAAAATTTGAAGGAAAGAGACAAATGGTATGACAAAAAAAAAATGTCTCAGCCCGGTGCTGTCAGGCAAAGATGAGAGGAATTATTGTAGGAATATAACAATGAGACTTTTTTCCTTGTCAACCCATATAGGGTGCTGTAAGAGGAGGATATGAGGAAATTGGGGTGGTCTGTAAAATAGATATTTAGTGCATGGAATTTTAAATTTATCATCTCTAAGTAGATATGGTGTTAAGAACACCAGCCTAGACTCTTAACAATTTAAGAAAGTACATTTATGTATCTCAAAGTGCCTGTAATGAAGTCAAGTTTACTCTTGTTACCAAAGAATACTTATTTTATCTGTTGTGAGAATCTTGTATTTTAAAACCTACAGCAAGGTGGTGCCTAAATAATTGATGTACATAGTGTCTGAATTCCTTCTGTATAACTTCAAGCAGACATTGTTATCAATGGGCTGTAGATATCAAAGTGGGACTACATTTGCAAGTTAGGAAATAAATCAAAATTGTGCATGATTTCAGGCTTCTTTCACAGTGTAGACAAGATCTGCACTCTATTCTGGGATATTACTCAGCATAGTGTGGCAATTCTCTACTGGCATTTCCGAATGGCCTATCGGACCCAAAACGCCAGTTTCAATTACCACTCTACATTGAGTAATGTCCCAGAAGAGCGCAGATCCAATTAGTGTTGTATGGCCACACTCCTGTCGGCTGTATTCTACACTTTTATGCAACACCATCCACAACAGTTCTTGCAGACTGATACTGAACAAAGTTCAGGACACAAACTCCTTCCAAGGCTTACAATATACACTTAGTATAAAACATTTAAGGAAACACCATATTTGTGCAGACATCCAGCCAGACATGTTAGAAGAGAAGGTGGAATGATTTTGCGACAATGTTGTAGTTGGTCCCAAGAAATCAAAAAAGGTGTACATACATTCAGCAGGGCCTGCCTTGCAACACAGTTTGGCAGATCCTAAGAAGAAACGCAAACATAGAGGGTTCACACCATCAGACACTAAACAAAGGTGACAAGTACTAAATGAAGAACTTAGGTGCAAACGTGCAACTCCCAATGGAAGCAGACGATGAATTTTGGCAGTGTATTGTTTTCATTGTTAATTCAGTGTTCAGCCTGAATGAATGTATAAACAAATATAAAAATGATGTAGCATGCTACCTTGCTGCAGTAACGTGGTTGGATTGTTGCCTTCTGCTGCTTTAGTCAGAATGTTATTAACATGTCTGAGAGCATCCTTATCAATGGAAACAGTTTCCCAAACATGCAGATGTAGCCCATCCTCAGGATCTGAAGTCCCTCAGTAACAACAGCTGTTTAAAGTTGTAAAGTAAATTTGAGAGGCAGTCTGTGTTAAATCATCAGAATACATCAAATACAAGATATGCATGATTTTAAGTTGTCGTGGCAATGAGTGTGTTGTGGGATGCGTCAACATTTGTATGGTCAGACACTGTTCTGAGAAATGGAAAAGAGTCGGGGTAACTGGTGTGTATTTGTTGTACCATTATGATTTGATACATTATTTAGTTGTTGTGGCACAGTGATATATATACAAATGTCAGTGTTATACATAAATAAGTGTGTGAACTGTGTTGATGTGCACATGAAAATACATCTGCTTATATTACTGGTTGCTAGAGAGTAAGTAAATGAATAAAGACTAGAGTATAAACCTTGTGTTAAAATTACTCATTAGTTTATGTTTTTTGGTTAAATCTCATTATCATTTTAATTATGCTGTACCACCCAAAACTAGATGGCAGTGACTCTTGTACATTAGTTAGTTTTCGTCTTACTGTAACATTTTTCAGTAAATGAAAACGAATGTATTGAAAAATAAATTTCTGTGTCTGTACTGATTTGGCTGGCTTAAAACTACAGGTGCATAAACATAATAGAATAGAACAGAATTCATTAGGGTGGGCACTTCAGCAACTCTGCACTCTGAATATAGTGCTGTACCTTGCTGAAGGAGATGTCAGTACAATCACCTGGTTCCAAGAAATTATGATCCAGATGCCTAAATCTTAGTACTACCAATGCCTCACAGTCATAGAGAATATGTGAGGCTGTTTCAAGTGCCTCTTTGCATCTATAACGCCCGGGATTGCCTACCACATATAGATGTTCGTTTAAATTACAGTGCTCTGTTGGCAGCCCCATCATTTTTCCTGGTTGGTTTCTGCTCAAGTTGAGTATTTCCCCAGCTCTTTCAGGAGAGAGTCTTTGAAGAATGCCCTTAACGTGACTTTGTCCATACTCATGTTTCGTGCTTGTTCAACCCTTGATCATTCTCCTGGTAACCCATGCAGATATGCCAAGGGCAGGCCCTGGTCCAATTATTGGATGTGAGGAGCCTTGCCTGGCTTGCACATACAGAAAGTTTTACTTACAGTTTTGAGTAGTTCAGAATATGAGAAGCTTCATAATTTGAACTCTTCACCAGATATTTTTGGGATGATGCACCTGTTTCAATTTAACATCAGAAATAATAATATTTGGCATTCTAGTATGAATGGCATAGGTTGCTGGAAGTCAGACTGCTTAAATGAAATGGAGAGGGTTGTAAATGTACTGCAAGCAAGTATACAGACTTAAAAGCTTCATAACAGGAACAGTTAAGCCTCCTCACAAGAAAGGTTGGGGAGGTGACGAGTAGTGAATTTGAACCATGGGAATAAAGCAAAACCTCACCATATAATTGAGAGAGGTTGAGGAATGTTAGTATTATCCAGTTTAAGTTAAGGGATACTGCGATTAGTCACAGAGAACTATATCAACAGCTATTTTTGAATTCAGTATTTAATGAGTTGGGGCTATTTCCCTGGGAATAAAGTGACTGGGATAAGAAGCTGACCACTCATGTCCCTCTAGTGTCAAGTTGGTGGTTCATGGGACTTTCTTATGGTAGAGCTGGTGCTAGGATTGTTATATGAATAATCAGCAGGGCTAATTGAACATTTCTTTCAGCACGGCCACTCAAACACTTAGGTTTAGCATGTATAGTAGGTTAAATTTTCTCACATAAGTTTGTGTTCTGGTTAATAATGTCTGGGAAATAACTATATCAGTTGCTCTACCTAAATTCTTGGTCTCAAGTCTACTCAGCTATAGTTAGTCACAAAAACTGATGTGCAGTGAATATTTCACACTGTTCTTGCTCATGTTTATCTTAAAAGTGCAACAACTAAATTTCAAACATTCATTAATATGGAAACAGCTAGGTAAAAAGTTTATCAAAGTGCCAACATTTGCAATGTTAGAAAAGTTAAACTGATACACACAGTCCTGTTGACCCACTACCAGGCTTACTGTCTCTCCCACCACTTGCCTTGGCTGTGCTGATGCACCACGCAATGGCTGCACAGGGCACAGCCTGCCCTTTTTTGTGTTCTCCTCAGTGCTTCAAGTCTGTCATGAGTATTTTAACTTAAATACACATAATTCATATTGTCTTAAAGAATGTATGGATTTTATTCAGAGATTTGTTCTAAGTTTGCTCAGAATTTGTAGAAAGGCTACTGCCTTGCAGCCCTACTGGCCTGTATTCCCTTACATGGTCAACATTATATTTTATCAGTGGTTTTGTGTGTGGGAGTTATGTTAGAGACTTATGAAAGTAGTATGAAAACCATACACAACCCATTGACTGAGGTGATGAATGTATTAATGTCTAACAAGTACTTGCCTCTGTACTATGCTAAAGTTATGAATGGGTGGTGCTGTGTCATATCATATCATATAATCATATCTCTGCTCCCCCCATATGTCTTTGTGGTATTTAAGGGGGTGAGTATGAAATTAGGTATTGTGTACAATCCCTGGGCATTGTATACAATGCCAAAAACCCTAGGCAAAGCATAAAAAAATAATCTTATGTTTTATGTAATGTTGGCCTTGTGTTTTGGCAGTTTGTGGGAGTTCTTCCACACCTTACCCCTTGGCTTATTCCTGGCAGTATTAGACATGGAGCATGGAGCCTACTATTTGTGTGCAAAAGAAAATGCTTTGCAGTCCCAAATGCCATTCTAAATCTATTTTCTGTAACAAGTGAACCTGTTGCAAGTTGTTATGTAATGCTGCATTCTCTTAATTCCTTAATAGATTTCTTAAGAATATGTATTTATTAATACATTACTGTACCTTGATATGTCTTTTGTAACCATTTTAATCCTTTAATATAGTCTATTAAAGTATTTGTTCATAAGTATGTTGAAAGTAGATTATTTTCTACAGCAAAATTCTGTTAATTAAACATCTTACAGTTCAGAAATCCTGATAATTTGGCACTTGAAGAGAGTAGACCAAGAGTGGAAATTTTGCTTTTTTCCTGAAAAAAGAGCTTTGTCAATGAAATAGGCAGATCTCAGGGACATGTTCAAAATGAACTCCAAATGTGTCTGTGCATCAAATACTGTGATATCTTGTGACCCCCTGTCTTCTCTTTCATCAAATTCTTCAGCTATGAAGACGTAAGAAAACACAAAAGAGAAACCTGATGATCCAGAACCAGCATATAAAGTAGACATCCCAAATGCAGTACTCCTCCGAATAGCTGTGCGGCACAAATATAGGAGCAGTAACAAAAAATTACATGTTACATTTTAGGTTGGTATAGGTGCTGTCTGATAATCTGAAATAGCCAATAATCTGGCACCTGTCCAGCCCTGTGCAAGTCAGATTAACAGAAGTTTGCTGTCCTTTTTAATAATTCTGATTGTTTAATACATTTCATTAAAACATTTTAATAATTGTCATTATTTTGTACAGTTAATTAAAGTAACTGTTCATTAATATGTTAACAATCAATTATATATTTTGTAATTATTACAATATTTCCTAATTAATATGTCACCAAGAAACATTACCTATGTAGTTTCTATAAATATGTTTTCAATAAGCATTAAGTAAAAGTACACACCTCGTTTTATTAATACTTCTCCAAAATTAATTTTTGTATGTTATATAATGCCTAGTCAGTACTAAATATAATACAAAAATATGTATTTTTGCTGTGCCGAAAACTGTCTGGCATTGTGTAGAATTGTAGGGAATTATACATTGCCTAGTTTCTACACTTTGAATTTAACATTTGTATAAATTTTGTGGAATATTTAACTTGCTTTGAATTATACTGATTTGCGTAGTCTGTGTTTTGTGACTACTTCCGCATTCTGTATTCATTCTAACTTTTGGATCCATGGAATGTATGTAAACATTTGTGTGCATGTATGACAGCAGCATTTATCATGAAAAGAAAAATGTTTTGATTAGAATACAAGCATCTTATATAACACACAACTCCGTTATGTTTGAAGTAATCATAAATGTTGTTGCACTACATCTACTTAAATGATGCTATACAAAAATTTTAATGCTTCGTTTAGGAGATTCAAAGAAACATACATTCAATGTCTCTCTTTATGCTCTAATTTTAAAAGTATTATTTAAACAGATGTCCAGATTACAGATGCAACTCAGGACCTGTATGAAGAAACACAATATATGGTATACCAAATAAAAGTACAAGTTAAACTTCATGTACTCCTTATTCTCAGGATTGAACTTCACATGCCTGTTGGTTTCAGAGTGAAATTTCATGAAACCCTCTTCTTACAGTGAAATCTCACATATCACTTTGTCATAGCAATCCTTCATGTACCTGTTTCTCAGAGTGAAACTTCATGTACTTTTGATCTCAGAAATAAACTTTCCATTCCCTTGGTCTTTGATTCAAAATTCTTGCCCTTCTTTTTTAAGAGTGAAATTTCATGTACCCTTTTCTCAGTAAAAAATTGCCTCTTGGTCTCAGAGACAAACTTCACACACCCTAGGTCTTAGGGTGAAACTTCATGTACTCTGTCATTTAATAGTGAAATTTCATGTACTATTGGTCTCAGAGTGAAACTTCAAGTACCCTCATTCTCTGGATGAAGCTTGATATACCCCTTGGTTTTGGAGTGAAGTTCATGACAGGCACCTCTTGTTTTGCAGTAATTACAGTGGTTGGTTCATTTGTTCCATGTGATTGCGGTCTCAGTCCGAGGTGTGGAGTCAATGAGAGGCGCCGTGTCAACACCAGGGCTTGTGAGTACAGGTGTCTTGCCACCTCCAGGTGCCCAGGATTGTGCAATAACCAAAACCACAGCGCCAGTCTCCCCCTCAGCACTTGCAGCTTCAGCTGAAAACCAACAATTGCCATTTCTACCAATTTTCACACAATATTTTGTACTAAAAATAAGCCTGCAGAAGTTCGGTGGGACATTCTGCATGTAACAGGCTAAGTTTCCATATTCTGTATGTATGTGTGTTAGAAAATTGTTACGATAGGCTCATAATGACAGCAGTGCCATTCTGTCATTACACGTGACATGAGTTGTGAGATTTGAGGTTGTCATGGTGGATGAAATGCCCTGTACTGTGGTAGATATTTGCCAGTGTCTTGGAGGTAACTGCTGCCTCCAGCTTCAGTAGGAAAGACATCGAAAATGGAGGCAGCATGTTTCTTCTAGACAATGGTAACTTTCTACCAGACTGCACACACATAGAAGATTTCACAGTTAGTAGTAGTTATGTTGGAGAACACAGGGTGGCAGTTCACAGAACAGGAATGTGTAGTGTTTGTAAATACCTCTGCTGTCAGTTGTGTAGTGTCCAGCAGATTGGGTGCACCACTGTTAGTGGTCATAAACACCACTAACCACCAATTTTGCAGTGACAGTTCAGCTATACCAAGTGTCATGGATGGGCATAGACACTGTCACTTATTATTATTAATGTTAGGATCAACTGGTGATAACCCATTGTCTTTACCATGGTCTGCTCATATCAGATATGATACTGGGTGAGCTGTGTTACGTCAGCTACCTGATATCATTCTTGCGGATGTTATTAAAGCAGGCGGTCGCAGACACTGACACTACAGCTTGTTGTCATTACTGGCGACAGTTGGCTCAACCAACAATCCCAAGAACTCTGGTCAGTTTTACCCATTTCCTACAGATATTCAGACAACTTCATACCTGAGCTCCCTAACACTTCATATAGTTGTAGTCAGCACAATTCGGCCATTGCTTGGCTTACGCTCGCGGAATTGCCACACAGCGTTACACCTATTCAAATATACAAGTTTTGTATCCCGTCTCTAATATAATACGTAAACACTAACTGAACTAACTAACTAATCAACTACTAACAATATGGAGCATAGTCCTTCCTGAGAAGCTAAGAGGTCCTCAGCTGGTCAAGAAATTCCCCACATTTTATGGAACTCGAAGATTCATTACCGTACTCACAACAGCCCGCCACCTGCCCCTATCCTGAACCAGATCAATGTAGCCCACGCCCCCCCCCCCCCCCCACCCCCTGGAAAATTTTTTTTTATTTAAATAAAAAACA
>Ga0123357_10007581_pt1 | contig 13436 bp, 4 predicted proteins | sample TergutEmb28metaG_FD_89873 | JGI IMG/M metagenome (GOLD analysis project Ga0123357, IMG submission 89873) | Embiratermes neotenicus P4 segment gut microbial communities from Petit-Saut dam, French Guiana - Emb289 P4 | ecosystem: Host-associated > Arthropoda: Insects > Digestive system > Gut ...
AACCAGTTAGTCGCAGACTCCTGAAGATGGTCGTATTAACGGCCGAAACATGTTGAGCATTGAATGAGTATTGAATATATAATAAAATAAGTGGCATCAAGTTGGTTTCTCTTTACTCAAGGATAAATTATGTTGGACATAATTTAGAAACTTTCTGTTACAAAACGCTTGGCGACATGTCACCGCTTCAGCAGATTTTTGCAAGGACTAGCATAAGACATTTGTTTTGTATAATACATAAATACTGGTATAAACGTACACCAAACCATTGTGTGTCATTCTAGTTGACGTTTATTAGAATTTTAAACCGCTCGGCGCAATCCAAACCACTACATTTCCATTTAACATATGTTACTTATGGACAGTAGCGTAATATTGACATCGCTGTAACCGTATTAGTAAGGAAAATAAACTGACTACTGAAGTTGTTTACGAAGAGAACATTACAATACTGTGCTTGTATTAAAATACAAACAGCCTCTTCACATGACAGAGTTATTGTCACACTCATGTGCTAATTTACAACGTATCTATCTCCACGATTGCCACAAATAACACTTCAATATATACATCCTTGTATATTGTAGCCCCATAATAATACTACGAAATAGCGGTTTCACTTCAAACTGCTCTATAGATACTGTAGACAAAATGCTACGCTGCAATGTCAGCCAGAGCGTAGGTAAATCTTGACTGCACGTAACGACTGCCATCTAGCGTACGTATTGTTAACTGTAAGTAGAATTGCACTCAACAAAACGAGAGCAGCATATGTTTTAGGCCTAGATATAAAGCTAACATTTAACCTTTTGGCGCGGAATCATTTTTTCTTTAATTTTAGCACACCCTGTATATAAAATGCGAATAATACAGGAACCAAATATATTAGATTTATGAAACAAACTGCATTTTGAAGAGGAAAAAACGGAGAGTATATATCGTGTTTAAAATATTAAGTACCTATATTTGTTGAATAAATATATAAAATGCAACGTTAAAGGTTAGCGGTGCGGTACGACCACTATAGTCGTCATTAGGCATCAAAAGGTTAAAATATGAAAAGGGCTTTATTTGCCTGAACATGTATTCTTTTCATTCTGACGCCACTACTTAGTACCAGCCCTCACTAGACATTCCTTGTCTAAACCTAAGGACCACGATTCGCACCGCTAGTCAGGAATATATATGCACCAAACTTTAATCACAGGGACTCAAATTTATAAGGGAATTACCTCCCAAAGTATTATTAAGTACAAGCAACAGAACATTAAACTGTAGGAGACTCCTGTCATGTTATCAGCGTAAACGTGATTACTTGAGTTGCAGTCTTTCAATTTTGCACGTAAGGGAAAGGGTACAGGAGCACTAGTCTCTCATTATTCGACCTCGCTTTATCACAGCAATATACTGTTAGGTGGTACAGTATTAAAGTATTCAAGGCTACGTGTTCATTGATATAATAGGGAATCCTGCCAACATCCAGTTAAGATGGAAACAAATAATTATAAAGTACGCACACAATCACACATTTGTGAAGAACGCTGTGGCAGGCACGAGTCAGATACGGCAAAAGAGACGGTAAAATATCTGTCAAATGTTACTGGAATTTTATCTTAATAAGTAAATAGAAGAATTGTTTAAAACTGTACCAAATACAATTTAAAGGGAATGTAACATTTCATTCAAATTATACATGAAATTTAATTACGTAACCCACTGAGAAAGTACTTAATTTTCATTCTAATCCCCAATACGCTAATTCATAATGGAGAATTAATTGTATTTATTGCTATAATCACGTAACACAAATATATTTATATATACGTGTGTGTGTGTGCGTGTGTGCGTGTGTGTACGCGCGTGTGTGTGTGTGTGTGCACGCGTGTGCGTGTGTGTTTGTGTGTGCGCGCGCGCGTGTGTGTGTGTGTGTGTGTGCGTGTGGGCCGGGTGGCTCAGTCGGCATATTGACTGACTACGGGGTGGACAGTCCGGGATCGAATCCCAGTGGGGGACGGGATTTTCCGCCCGTCCAGACCGGTCCTGGGGCCCACCCAGCCTCCTGTAAAATGGGTACCGAGTCTTTCCCGGGGATAAAGTGCGGCCGGGGCGTGCTGATGATCACTCACCCCCTTCTAGTGCCGCGGTCATGGTAGAGTAGAACTATACCTCTCTCTAACCACCCTCTGGGCCACACCGGGCCTGTAATGGGATCACTTTACTTTTACCTTATATATATATTGTGAGGGTGAAACACATAATTTCTTAAAATTACAGCAGGTGATATGTACAGTTTACGTGGCTAATGTAGGTCAGAAGCAGAAAGAGATCACCTAAAATATTTTGCGACCTGAGACGAGGACGATTTGTTTATCTCGAATAAATTAGGTTAACGATTTCGTCACAGAGGAAGCAGTAAATGCTAAGTGAAGTGTAGGTGTAAAAAGAATTTGGCTTTATTACGGCTGTAAATTTTATTGTTATTGCGTGGTATTTTAATAACGCAGTGAAAATGATGACTGTCAATTACGGAGAATTTTGTACCGTATCAATATAAGAAATTGCGTAACTGTGTTCTGCGTTGTAAATTAGGGAAAGAATTTGTCATTCATGTCAGGTATACATCTGATGTTCGTAACTCTGGAATAAAATGTTATCAGTTCATTGAAAATTATTCGTGAATTTATAAAAAAAATTAAATATAGTTCTTTTTTAAAAATACAAAATTTGAATTGAATTTAATTAAACGCGCTGTACGTACATGCCAGTAACAGAAGGGGAAACAAATTATAGGTGACACCCGAAGTTTTGAAGACAGTAACGGTGACATTGTTTTCCGAGGTTAGTGAGGCCGTATAGTCTGGTAGAAGTGTGCAGACATTATACTATACCTACATCGTCAGAGTGCGTAAATTCATATATCCTGAATACATGAATCCTAATTATGGAAGACAAAATCTGCGAGCAGGAAAGAAGGTTCCTGGTAAATGCAACAGGAACTAGACGCCCAGATAAAATATTTATAGAGAAATCACAGGAAGCATTTAAGAATCTAGGAATTAGAAAAAAAGTCACCACTAAGGGGAACGAAAGTTACAGTGGTCTGTTTCCCACTACTGTTTGGCGTTCACGAGATGACGGATTGATAACCTGGCTCTGAGACAGACTGTACTGACTGAAGCCCTTTTTGGTTTTCTTCAATCACTGTAGGCAAATTCCGAGACCGTACTCCGAAAAAATCACGAATGGTATCAGCAACCAACAATATTCAACAAAATTTGTTTCATTGATTCTTTTAGGCTTGTGGTTTACGTTTCGGGCGACAGTTTCGCCCATCTTCAGGAGCACTTTGACTGTATGTACAGCTTTTGGGAGCAATGTACTAACTCTGCTGTCTACTGCCGACCGGTGACACAGATTAGATGGAGTTCCATCCTAGTTCTATCAAATCTGTGTCACCGATCCGCAGCAGACCTCAGAGTCTGTACATTGTTCCAAAAAGCTGTATATACAGTCAAAGTACTCGTGATGATGGGCGAAATTGTCGCCCGAAACATGTAGCGCAAGCCTTAAAGAATCAATAAAACAAAATTTGCTGCATTCTGTTTGTTGCTGATGTCATTGTACTAGCGATGCACGGTCACACAAACGTCGAGGTCACGAATGTATCCTTCCACATTCTTCACACTCATTATTCACTAATCATCCTGTAATTCGATGCTACACAGTGTGGGTTAATGTAAGCAAACTTAAGTGAAGCATAAAAATGTTTCAAAATCAGATTTTAATGATGTCCGAGAAATAACTAAGTTTAAAGACTTACACAAAGTTGCAATGCCCCAAGCGGTTTTTAAGAAAAGCTATACGTCCCTATACCAAATGACAGAAGTTCATTATCGCTGCTTCCGTCGTCAAAAGAAGTGTATTCTTACACTAACATTAAAACTCATATCTCTTCGTGAAATTGGAAGGAAAACCAGCGTAACGACTTGCTGTACCATTAGCCAAGAAGTTCAACATGGCCGTCAGGCGGATCGATATGGTTTTTAATCTTTAATGTACCCCCATTTCGTACCTGTGTATTCTTTACCGGCCTCCCCGTAGAACATTTCATGAAGAGCCACAATTATGATCATGAGATGTCACATTTCTTGTAAGAACTGATATTTTAATACGTAATGTACGTGAAGGCTGTATCGAATCCTTCAAAGTTCTGATTTGGTTGGGAGCGTGCTCAAATACGAGCAGAGATTTAGATAATTATGAAACTGAAAGGAGGTCTTTGAATCCGACTCAGGATAAACAGTTTAATGTGTTTTTGGGCGCGTTTGCAAAATAGCGAAAGTGGCTTTTAGCTTCGTCATATCTGTCTGTCTCTCTGTTTGCATGGAACAACCCGGCTCCTACTGGACTGGTCTTCACGAAATTTGGTATTTGAGGATTTTTCGAAAATCTGCCAAGCAAATGTACGACTTATGTACATTTACTGTAATGTCTTGTTGAAATCTTCGTAGAATGAGAAATATTTCATGCAGAAATTGTAGAAAAACAAAACATATTTTGTGTTCAATAACTTTTTTTTTTCGGATAACGTGCCGTTTGTGAGATAATGCAGAAAAATATGGTAGCACCAGAAAGGTCACAAGTGACAAAAGACGCGGAAGAGTAACGATAGGATTTGCACGCCAAATAACCAAAGCCAGAATAGAGACATACGATTATACAGGGTTTTTCGAAATAATTGTCGGAGTTTTAACAACTTGTCATACACAATACACTTGAGATAGGAGTATCTGTTTTCTTTTATTTAATAGAACAATACTCCAAGTTTTTGTTACATACCGTACAGGTGCTCTATATGTGCACCCTTTATGATTCCACAAATATCAACACGATAACTGAGTTCGTTCCAAACTGTTTGTAGCATGTCAGCGGTGATGGTTTCAATGGCGGTTCTGATTCGTACCTTCAGTTCCAGGATACTTGCGGGAAGAGGAGAAACCTAAACCTGATCTTTTCCGTAACCCCATAGAAAGAAATCACATGGGGTTGCATTTGGAGAACGAGGTGGCAAGTTGTTGAAACCCCGACAATCATTTCGAATAACACAAAAGAATTGTGCGGTTTCAAAAGTTAACAAGAAATCTATTTCTCACCTGACACGGGCACAACGTACACCGTCAGCAGCAGCAGCAACTGTCCAAGTTTCTCATGCACTAACAGCAGTTCGCTTCTCATGCTTACTGCGGGGCCAGTTTCCAAGATGGCGTCGCAGCAGGATAAGGCTTTCTCTGTGCACCGTTTTGAGGTGTCCAGATCTGTGATTACAGTGCACAAAACTCACGCTGTACTGTAATCACAGATCTGGACACCTCAAAACGGAGCACACAGAAAGCCTTCTCTTGCTGCGACGCCATCTTGGAAACTGGCCCCGCGGCCCCGCAGTAAGCACGAGAAGCGAACTGCTGGTAGTGCATGAGAAACTTGGACAGTTGCTGCTGCTGACGGTGTACGTTGTGCCCGTGTAAGGTGAGAAATAAATTTCTTGTTAACTCTTGAAACCGCGCCATTCTTTTGTGTATACCCTGTATATAACACTTAATGTTTCACTGTTGATTACTTCCTTCTGATCTTGTACAATGTTATATCGCAACACCTATTCAAGCTGAGAAACTGCGCAACAACTTATTTCTTATTATGATCTGTTTAGCCAAATTTTGCTCCTCAGAATGCAATGCAACGTCGAACAATTTACACGACGATCTAAGTGCGTTTTAGAGTTGCAGGCGACATAAATTTTCCAAAAACGTAGCATTTTTGTTCAACACTCAGAATTTATACAGTTGAATGTGACGTGTAGCTTGACAACACACACGGAATGAATGGTTGTGTTTCCACAGCAACAGTAGTTATGTGAAAGCGGCACAGTAAGTACATTGCCTCTCTTGCCTCACATTACCAGGGTGTCAGTCATGGGAAGGTGTTGACGTCATCTCTCAACGAGCCCGTCGCACCGCGCAAATGTAGATGCATTTCGAGAAGTCCGTACAACAGAGGAGAGGGAAAGTCGAAATAGATTGAGATATATCAGAATGGTGAGTTCCTGTCTTTAACACATGACGTCACTGTGTGTGTTGTAGCTGGTGTACGAATATGCTAACTGTTCACTTCTCTTTACCCTTTTAAGGCCTATTTAACCTACAACCAGGTTTATATTGCAAAATTGTACATGGTGATCACATTGCCTTTATGTGTTGTGTATCTCAGAACAATCTGTAACTTTAATCTTATATATATATATATATAAAACTATTTGATTTTGTATAACCAAGATAGGGAATGTTTACTGCGAGGTACGCAATGAGTTCTTATATGAAACAGATTACATTTCGTCTCTAAAGTGTTAAATAGCATTAACTGAATGTTAAATTCTGCAGTTTTATACAGTTACATTGGGTATTTATTTTATTCAACTCTATCTCGGACCTTAAATCCGCCTTCTGTCTCTTGTTCTAGCAACTACTTATCTTATCTTCATGTTTCCGTATTACATATTCTTTTCCATTCTTTGAGAATTCCATCTATTAATGTGTTAAAGAGGTTAGGGGAAGCTTCTTGCCACTCTTGAATAAGTTTATATTGATATATTAACAGAGCATGACTGAATTTCCTAGATACATAATACATCGCCCAAAGAGACCCATAGATGGTGGGGTTACCAGTACCTGTACGTCAGAACACTCAAAGCCAAAACAAAGAAGAACTATCACATTACCGGCCTGGACAGACCCTTAGGGATTCAGGAGTTTGAGGCTCTCAGACTTCAAGGCCATCGGCATGTGGAGTTTGTAATGTTAGCCTTACACATAGCCCCTTTATCCCCCCCCCTCCCCAAATAGAAAATACCCCTGGTACTTATTTCTGATGGAGGTTGCATCAACGGCAGGCCATAATGTGGCTGGAAGAATTAGGTCAATGATAAACGCAGAGCACTGCTGTAATGAAAATGGCATGCGTGAATTGCAGCAATTTCTAACGAACCGCATTGTAGTAATTAAATTTATATTGCTACAAGAACATCGGAAGTAAGAATTGCTGCTAATATTAGCTTGTGTTCATCACACTTTAAGTCATCTGTTCACAGAATGGATTTAAGAACTCAACTGAGATATTTCCGGGAATGATTTATGAACTTGAATTTCGTTCCAATATCATTTGCTGTTTTTACCTTTTGCTAATTCCAATCATTTTAGAATCCCATTAAATATGGGTATTTATTTGTTTAACTTCCAGCTAGTGTCCGCAAAACACATTTCATTGGACATTTCTGAGAATAATAAATTATTTTTATTAACTCTTGTTCTTTGATTTGTTTCCCTGTCAGTACTAAGTCGGTATATTTGTTCATTCGTGATTTATGTAGTGTTGTGAAATAAACTTTTATATTTGCGTTCGTTTTGATTGGATTTTCCTTACGACTGAAGACGCATTTAACTCCGTCGTGTTGTACTTTAATTTTTACAGCGTGTTGTAGCGTTTCGACATGTATTCTTTGCCACTCTTTATGTTGTAACCTACGAAATGTTGAGTAAAATAACACTTTGCATCACTCTTTAATACTTGGGAACCTGAAGAGCAGGTGTTCTTAACCTGGGGTTTACGGACCCGCCACTCCCCCTCCACTGATTCCGCGGACAGATTTCAGGGGGTTCGCGAAATTCGACGAGGGAGAAAATTATAACTTTATTTTCACTAACATGCCACTGAAATTTGGCTTTTCACTAAAAAGCGAATGTAGGCAACAAAGTAATTTATGGTCTCTAGACTCCAAAAATGTTTGTTAACTTCAATATATCTCAATATCTCTATATTAGGCATTGAAATTTATTTTTCTTAGAAGGGTTATGTAGGTCTCACCAGACTCTCCAATGGGTTCGTGGCACAAAAGTTTAAGATACCCGATAAAGAGGGTATTCTATCTGTGACATCTTGGGTTACATGGAAAGACAGTACTAACAAGTTAGGAAATAGCTACATATTTAATAATTTTGGTGCTTTAAACCTGTTGTTTTCACTCGGTTTTAAATTCGTGAACACTGATACAGTGAAAGTGTTTTCCCACGTTTTGGAATAAAGCACTATAATATTTCCCCTTACTTAAAAACAGATTTATAGCCGATCATAGTCGATTACATGTATACGTCTAGATGTTTTAACGGAGAGGTATGCAACAGATCATATTAGATTATTGTGTTTAGATTGCTAACTATGTTTTCGGCCTCAACTCCTGTCTCACAGTTAACGCATTATGTCTCCAATATACGTAATTACCAATTGTAATGAGATATCTAAATGTCTGCAGAAATTTGGTCGAAGTGTTTGATATTTCTTTAGAATTGTAACGAAAGCGGAATTTGACAATAAACTTTAACGAAAAAACCAGACGTGGAAATTTCACAAAAAATCTATTCGGAAGAATCAGGCTGTCACATGCCGCCAAATGAATGGACTAAAGGACTGGGAACAGACACGACAAGGTTAATAGTTATATTTTTAGCTGCTGTCCAAAAGCGTTTAAAAGGAGATCCAAGAAGTAAGTCTTAATGACTTGGATGGAATTCGCTGTGATATATCGGGCTGCTGTAAACACGGCTGTCAATTTTTGAATTTCACAGAACAAGGAATATCTAGATTAGTTGAGTGACTGTAAAGTGATTTGTATGGGGCAATCATTTGTGTGGGTATGTTGTCAGTTATATATAGCGGTAAACACACACACACACACACACACACACACTAAGTTTTATTATCTATTGTCAATGCAATATGAATACGTGTCTGGCGACATGTTTAGACCTTAGAGGACAATATTCGACGCTCAGATACATTTTAAAATTGCATAATCTCTAAATGTTATAAGAGTAAAACCAAATTACACATTAAATTTATTTTATTCTCCCCACTTGGAAAGTCAAGTATTAGAAGAGGAAGATAATATGGTTGCAAATGTTTATTATCTTTAATCTTTGGTTGTAACTTAACAAAAGTTTAGAACAACTGACGTTTCAGCTTCGTTATGTCAGTTTGTCCATTTCGCCTTATGTAAACATAGAAAGTAGATTAAATTATTTTCATAAAGTTTGGTAGTCTTCATGTGCACTAAAGTCTGTCACTGCAAACCAGTACAGTTTAATCTCAGACAGACGTAACGAACATTTGGCATGATGACTGACGTGCATTTCTGCCGGCAGTTCGGAAGCTACTACATATTCATATGAGGGAAAATTGTTGCTAACGAAGTTTGTGAGAAGGAACAGAACATACATTTGACATTCTATAAACCATTTTAAAAGGCTTATGGGTTCAGCGATAACTAAATAGAAGGAAACGATATTGCAACAATTCATGAGTTACAGATCGTTACAGATAGTTACATTTCCTATATTATTTGTATACGGTACAGGAAAATAGGGTTATAATCAGAGTATTAACAGGAGACGCTGTAATTTAATCCGCCCAAAATTTCTTTTTTATACAAAATACAGAGATTTATTAAAGATTATTATTAACACTCGCATGAAGTGTAAATGAATACATAACCTTTCAAAGTCTAGCGGTTACTGCACGCGCAGACAAAAATTAAACATTATGCCAAAGACTCTGTTGATGTGTTCTGTACGTATCTCTGAAAACCGAGCGATTTTTGACTAACACAACGTCAAATAAATGTTTCCATAACCGAGATTGAAAGTGTTTACAGCGCGGTACGACCTGAATGTTTAACTGTCTTTAAGGGTTTTCTCAGCCTCTAGAAGGTTAATTAAACTTCATTATCGTGAACATTTCTACAGAGGTCTCATTAACTTATGGTACACAAATTTATCAGAGAATAACTCTGGCAAGTGCGGTTATTGGTGGGCAAAATAATTAAAGTCTTTGGTTCGAAAGTGCTCTTGGTCCACTACGATTAAGCAGAACGGAAAGAGGGTCAATCTAGAACACTTCGATCAAAGCCGTAATCTTGGAGTAATATTTCCGATTTAGTTTCACACAAATATTCCGGTAAGGTGCTGTTACAAAGAAAGATAGGCATGTGAAATACAATATCTACAGTATTCAATAAAAAAATTTCATATTCCAATGTGTAGGTGTTTTACATAAAGAGCACAAATACGTACTTCTGCCATACATAACAAAGTGCAGTAAATAATTTATCGCTTTCGTAGACTAAAATTATATTTCGATACTTCTGTACCATCTTGAGCGAAATTGGCGATTGGCGGTAAGCACCGAGTTATCAATACGCAATGAAGTTTTTCGTGTACGACAAACACATATAAGTGTTAGATGACACAACGTGTCGCTATATTGTGCGAATCATAAATTCTATTCCGGTACAAAATATTCTTCAAAAGGCTTTAGGAATATCGTAACGTTGATGTATGTCCTTGGTTGGAGTAGGGAGAGGAGACAGCTTAGGGCACTTTAAATATGGGACGCACGTTTGAAATTTTGTTTCTTTGTCTCTTACCTTTCAGCAACTCCGTTAAACTGCGATAGACGAAATGATCGTCTTGTTGCAAGCGCAGTATCTGCACGTCGGGATTTATATCCGTTTTTTTTAAAGTGTCAACAAATAATAAATGTCAATATTTTGGAAATTGTCCATCCCCTATGTTTACTAAAAACACAGTGTTTCAAAGACTTAATCTGTCCCTTTCTTCAGGTGGGAAAGTGGGAACTTACTTTGTTGGGCTGCTTAAAAGACATGGCCTGTACCATTTTTCCAGAATGTTAGAAAGGGCTGGACTATAACACTTGCTAGCCATTTCTAACTAGCTACAGACACGAGGAAACTCATCTCTCCTTTCGATTTAAAGGAGCCATATCCTATCTCCGAAAACTCGTGTTTGTAATAAAACTAGGAGGCAGACAGTCACAAGCGTATTAGTCAAGTTTATTACTTTATACCAGCGATAGAAAACTTTAAATATGAGCGTAAAAGTAAAGGCAAAGTTTCCCCTGTGCACTCGAAAAAGCCATATGTGGGGGTGAAATTAAAGCGCCATTAATTTTATAGTCGGTTAGTAAATGAGCGCGCATAGTCAGAATCACGCCTCGGCTGCTTAACCCCTGGGAATTATTCCTTGTTAATCAATGAAACGGAGGCTGGAGAGCTCGAGAGCCGGTCTGGTCATTTTGGAGAAATAGAAGGTTTTTAAGGCGAACATGAACACATGTTTATTAAGGAATATAGCAGTCCTTATGATTTGTGACGTCGTGGAGTGTGGTAGAAGCTACTGATGTTCCACAAGTACTGCGTTCATCCACAATCACGTTCAGTAGTTAAACGATAATGGAGCCATCAAGTACCTCTGAAATGTCACTAAATTGAAACCAGGTTCTACGGCGTCACATCCTAGAAGCCAGAAGTACATATGTTTCGAGTCTCATGTACCCTATCAAAGAAGAGCCAATCCTGACAGTGAAACTAGGAATTAAATTGAATTGCTTAAGCAACAACAAGAGAAAGAACAGACGTATTTTAAGGATTTTACTGTCATTAAACTATTTATTTAGCTTCGATGTGGATATCAAGTGGTACACAATCCTGCAGTCGTTAAATCGTAAAAGTTTTACTTCCAGTTGTAAGTAAGGGAACCAAAGATTTACGTTTTTCGGACCCCTTAAATAGCAACTGGCTATCAAGCGTCCTGAAGCAAGACTTCCGGGTGAAGCAAGATGTCGCCTCCTACTTACAGACACTGCGAACAAATTATTCTATGCCCTGATAGAAACCTTAGTACGACCCTGGGACAAATGGTTAAATAAGAATGGTGACTAGTTGGTGGTCTGATGTGTACAGGCTGCCACCTTTGTGCCTCGCACACGTCGAAGCCAGAATAAAAGTCTTCGCATCAGAGTGCTTTATATTTATTTCAAATTAGCCCACGAACAATTTCCACAATATAGTTTCGAATTTGTCTTTGTACTTTTGATTATATGTGGCCTGCCGTGCAACGAACATCTTTAAACAAACTACAAACAATAAATAAATATTACATAAATAAACAAACCGCAATGTCGATATGCATATTGAGGGTAAAATCAAGTAAATCTACTCCAAGTATGGGTATATCAATATGGTTTCCTACAGCACAAGAAGTAGTTACTGTGACATTAAACAAATTATTTTAGACTGAGCCACTTTATTACTATTCTATAAAATAATACTCAGAATTGTAAAAATATTTACTTTATAAATCGTACATCCAGCAATTGCATGACGCAGCACGTTCTTGGTGGAAAGAAACGTGAAGTTGCACACGAGCATATTATTGACTACCTATATAGAGTCCCTTTATAGCTAAAGGAAAATTTATTCTTTTTTAGAACTTCCATTAATTAGGAGAAACCTTTCAACTTCTGCCTAGTCTGCCTCACCGGAAACACATTTCATCTTCATCCTATCCGTTAATTCGTCAGCAAAACTTCTCGGGCTGCTGCACAGAATAGCGCTGTAGTAATATTTCTTAAAGGCTGTAGTGACACCGTCACAGTTTAATGGGTTTGTGTTGAACCCTGTAAGGGCTACGACGGTTACCCCTCATCGCTTTGAGATACTACATGCAAAGTTGTTAAAGTCAAGAAACTAAGGAAGAATAGTATAAAACAAGAAGCGAATAAGATGAAGTAGAAGAGAAAACAGAAGGAAAATTAAAATTGTAAGGAAGGAGACCATCAATTAGAATAAGCAGGAAAGGATAAAAAGGAAAGAGGGAGAAATTTGAAAGGATATGTAATAATAATAATAATAATATATTTAACTACAAATGGGCTGTCGCCCGGTGGCAGTGGTTATAATGCATGTACATAAATATGAAACAAGGATCTAAGGAATTTAAGTCAAGAAGGCTATATGACAAGCGAGTAGCAACTTGGAGTTTTGGAAACCATCTCAGCATTCGCTTTTAGACACAAGGAAACCAAGAAAAACCTGTGCCGAGGTGGCCGGTTGCAGGACCTTCCGGATACTGACTTCTAGCCAGCAATCAGGTATCTAAATTATGTGAGACAGCAATACACACATAGAGAAACAATACACATGCAGGAGAATATAAGTCGCCAAGAGAAGGATAAAAAAAATATTTGAGAAAACATTGTTTGGTAAGATTTGAACTTCCCACGGCAGTGACCGTAAAGGTAAGAGTCTATGGGATGTGACACCATTCAATTTGATTGAGGTACCAACGTTATGAAGAAGCCTAATGTCTGGCTTCAGGATTCACGCTTCTATCTCGAAGACGGAAGTAGTAGGCGAATCCTAGTGTCAGGCACAACTATATGGTGGTCTAGATATATATATATATAATTTATTACAAAAAGAACAACTACGCATGCGAGATCTCGTACCCACTCCACCCCTGAACTCCCCTCTG
>Ga0123357_10007583_pt1 | contig 13432 bp, 10 predicted proteins | sample TergutEmb28metaG_FD_89873 | JGI IMG/M metagenome (GOLD analysis project Ga0123357, IMG submission 89873) | Embiratermes neotenicus P4 segment gut microbial communities from Petit-Saut dam, French Guiana - Emb289 P4 | ecosystem: Host-associated > Arthropoda: Insects > Digestive system > Gut ...
GTAAAAAACGCCGGAGAATAAAAAGCTTTGCCATGCCTTTCGGCAAGCTTTTTCTTTATAAAAAGCGCAGGACGCTTGCCGCCGCTTATCACCGCAGTTTTGCTTTCCGAGTTTAAAATACGGTTGGCGACGAAGTCTATGATATTTTCATTAAGCGCAACGTTCAATATGCCCGACATATCACACCTTTGTTATTTTTCCGGATTTTATTTCCGCCAAAAAACCAGAGACTTTTTTTTCTCCGCAAATCTGGGAAATATGCTTTTTATATTTTTCGACCTGCTTTATATTATCTTGCGTTATTTGAGAACTTTTAAACTCATAGATAAACGCCTCGCTGCCTTTCTCTATAAGCTTGTCAATCCTTAAAGTTTCGCCTTCCGACGTCACTATTTCTATTTCGTTGTAGACTTCGATTTCGTCATAACCGAATATTTTTTTTATCTCGGGAACGGTAAAAAAAGCCGAGAGTATTTCCCGCACGGGGCTTAAGTCTGCGTCAGGAAACTTCTTTTCGGCAAAATCAAGCGCCTCGGAAAGCTCTTGTCCGACATCTTTGTTTTTTAACGTGGTTATTTGAGACAGGACGAAATGCAAGATCGAACCTAAGAGCCTCTCGGCGGCCGAATCCGCGGACAAAGCTCTGTTCGCCAGTTTATAATAAACGTTTTTATATCCGCCGCCAGCGCCATCTGGAACTTCCTCGATTTTTTCAGCTTCGGGTTTATAGCCGTATTTGGAGCCGAGTTTTACGCTTTGCCCGCCTATCAATCTCTGCGCCGTGTTCTTACCTTTCGGCAATATTATGCCGTAAAGCTCGCGTTCGGCCCTTGTCATCGAAACATACAGAACGTTTATCTCGGAAAACAAAAGCTTGGCTTTTTCCGAGTCATAAATATTCTTAAGCTTGGGAGAAAATTCCGCCAAACCGCCGGTTATGTATAAAAGATTGATGCTGTTTTTAGAGCCGTCGAAATAAGGCCTGTCTATCGTTTGCTCCGAAAGCTTTAAAAACGGCAATATTACGACCCCGAACTGCAATCCCTTGGCTTTGTGAATCGTCATAACTTTTACGGCGTCCGCGGAAGCGTTTTTTACGTAAAGTATCTCGTCGTTTTCGTCAAGAGATTCGAAATGCCCGACAAAATCGTTTATTCCCGAATCGTCTTTTTCAAACTCTTTGACGAGTTCCAAAAACCTGAGCACGAAAATTTTTGCTTCGGGGAAATTTTCTACGATTTTGAATTTCTCGAATACGGCTACGCTGAGTTCGTAAACGGGCATAAAACCCGCTTTGCCGAAAAACTCTTCGAAATATACGCTCCAAAGTTCGGGATATTTGTCTGAGAAAACCTTATAAAACACTTCTCTCTCGCCGTTTTTATTTCTTTCGAACAAAAACTTATCGCATTCTTCCCTCGACATCCCCGAAGCTTTCTGAAAAACTTCTCCCGATATGAACGAAGAAAAAGAAAGCGCGTCAAGAGGAGAGTTTATGAAAGTTATAAGGGATATTATCTGTTTTATTACGGAATTGTTTTTCAAATTTAAAGTCTGCTCGGATTCTACGTTATACCCTTCTTCCAAAAGCCATCTTCCGGCTTCGAACGCTTCTCCGTTTGTCCTGCAAAGCACGGCTATATCGTTCAGCGAAAATCTTTCGGCGGCGGTCTTTACGTATTCCAAAAATTTTTCTTGAACCGCATCTTCGCCGGAATCCATGTCAAGAATTTCGATTTCTACGTATCCCTTGTCTTTTTTATCGTTGAAATTCTGCTTCGAAGACGAGTAAGAACCGAGGAGCTTTTCATAAACGCTCAAATCTTCGATTTCATTCGCTTCTTTCAGATAAAGTTCCAGGTTCTCGCGCGAAAACACGCCGTTGTTAAAATCCACTAACGTTTTGTGGCTTCTGTAGTTTTCCGCGAGAGTCGCCGTTTCGCATTTCATCTGAGAAAAATCGCGCAAAGCTTTGTAAAATATTTCGGAGTTCCCGCCGCGAAAATCGTAAATGGCCTGTTTTGCGTCGCCGACGTAAAAAAACGTTCCGCCGACGGCAAGGCTTTCTTCCAAGAATCTCTTTAACACCGACCACTGCACTGAGCTCGTATCCTGAAACTCGTCTATTAAAAAATGTTTGTATCTTTCGGAAAGCCTGTAATAGACTTCCGGCATTACGGAATCGGCGCTTTCGAAAAAACCCGTGGTTTTTTTGTTGATTTCGTTTAAGAAAACCACCTCTTCGTTTTTTGCCTGTCTGTCGAATTCCACGCCGATATCGGAAAAAATTTTGCCGTAAACGCCGTAATAATTTTCCGCATAGAACTCGCAGAATTCCGAGATTGCCGACGTAATCTCTTCCCATAGCGAATCCGCGGCGGCATTCGTTTCGGAATTTTTATTGTATTTCAGCTCTTTGTAAGAAAAGTTTTTCGGAATTTTTAACCTGTAGAACATCCTGCCGTCGTCTTCGACAACCTTATTGACAGCATTTTTAAAATGCCCGTTGATGTCGAGATTCATAAAATTTGCGGCGAAACGCTTGACGAGCTCTCTTATTTTTTTGCTTCTTCCGACAAGCCCGTCCCCGAAAGGAGCTTCCGAACCGGCTATGTCTTTTCCGTTATATCCGGCTTTCTTAAAAACGTTTTTGACCTCGTTGTAGATATCGTTTTTGGGAAACCATCCGGATTTTTCCGAAATAAGATATTGCATCAGGTATTGCGAAAAAAGATTTTGAGCTTCCGGTTCGGTCGAAGCTTTTTTAAGCAAAGAGTCCACGGCGAAAGAAAGGTTGTCGGACGCGTCTTTTTCGACGGTAAAATTTGGGGATACGCCTATATTGATTGCGCAGGCTTTCAGTATGCGGTTTATGAAGCTGTCTATGGTGCTTATGTTGAAGCTGTCGTAATTCTCCAAGATATCGTTTAAGGCCTTTGCGCTTCGCGCCGATTTTTCTTTTGCGGAGAGGCGCAAGCCGTCGAAAACATCCCCTGTGTCCAAAAATAAAGCCGCCTTTTTGAGATATTCCATCACCCTGTATTTCATCTCAACGGCGGCTTTATTGGCAAACGTTACGGCTATGATATTTTTAATTGACGCCGGCACTTCATCGTTATGCGCGCCAAGAAGAAGAGTTATGTAGCGCTTTGCGAGACTGTAAGTTTTACCGGACCCCGCGGACGCTTGCACCGAAACAATCTGACATTTGTCTTTTATCATTTGCTTTGAGGCATTTTTATATAATCGTATAGATTGTCAAGCCATATGAAGCGCGGGTTGGCTATATTTGCAAGCCATATTTTCGTTATTTCTTCGGTAAAATTCAGCTTGCTGTTTCCCCAATGATACTGCTCGAACATAGGCTGAGCGTCCCAATTGCAGTTTATATAGCAAAATGCCTGAACGTCTTTTTCCTCTATAAATTTGAAAAGAATCCTATACCAGTCCGGCTTTTTCGCGTCTGTCACGCCATACCACGTCATAGGCGCGCTTTCCGCTATCATCAAAGGCTTGGAATGCGCCTTGGCAAACTTCACCATGGGAATCCAATCGTTCCCGGCGAAATACGATATTGCGCACCAGTCGACGTATTCGTCTCCGGGATACCAGGCCTGAATGCCTCTCGGATTCGATGCGGCGTATGAATGCCATACGAACGCCACGTTTTTAACGTTTAACGAATCCATTTTCTCGACTATGCGTATAAACGCTTTTTTGTAAAGATCGGGGTCGTAATTGTTGTCCGGCAAATCGAATTCATATCCTATTCTCAGAAAAACGGGAACATTGGATTTTTTTATCCATTTCCCGAGATCCTTAATATTGCCGTCCAAATCCCCGTCGACAACTTCTTTGAGCGAGCCCACAAGATAAAGCCCTATCTGCAGCGCGGCTCCGGGATGCCTTTTCAAAAGCTCGTCCCCGGACATATCGCCCGTGCCGACGTTATTTATTTCGCTGAGGCCTTTTAAATCGGAAAGCGCCACATAAAACATAAAACCCGCCGGGGCTCTGCCGTTGTTTATCTGCACAAACTCTTCGCAGTCCGCAAGATTCTGCCCGCCAAAAAGCAAGGTTCTGCCGGAAGGAGGAATAAACCGCCCGGTCATATCGATGTTCCGCTGCGCAAACGCAATTCCGACAAAAGAAATTACCGCAAATAAAATCGCAAGGATTTTTTTCATTTTAAAATTTTCTAACCCCCTCTCTCGCCAAATCTCTTTTGACGTCTTTCTTTTTTATGCTTTCTTTTTTATCGTAAGCTCTTTTGCCTTTGCCCAGCCCGACTAAAATTTTTATTTTGCCTTTCTGAGAAACGTAAACTTCCAGAGGAACGGCGGTAAGCCCTTTTTCTTTGACTTTTTGCGCGAACTTGTTTATTTCCGATTTGTTCATAAGAAGCTTTCTTTTTCTTTTGGCGTCGTAATCCGAAACGTGGGAAGAAAGATGCTCGTAAGGGGCTATAAAAATATTGTCTGCGTAAGCTTCGCCGTTTGAAAAACGGACTACGCTGTCCGAAAGGCTTATGTTGGATTTTCTTGCTGATTTTACTTCGTGTCCGGATAAGACTACTCCGGCTTCTATTTTTTCGAGGATTTCGTAATTGTGGAAAGCTTTTCTGTTGGTGTTAAGAACTTTCTTTTCCATACGGTATATGTTATCAAAAATACGCAAATAAAAAAACAGCCGTTTAAGGCTGCTTTGAATTGGAAATAGCCGACGATAGGGTTTGAACCTACGACCTGCGGTTTACAAAACCTTGTCTAAATCGGTAGAGTAGCTTCATGTGAACTTGTGAAATTTTTGCTTTGGCTGACAGCCGACGATAGGGTTTGAACCTACGACCTGCGGTTTACAAAACCGCTGCTCTACCAGCTGAGCTACGTCGGCTTTAACGAACGGAGCTTATGATATAAAAATGAAGCCTCAAAGTCAATTAAACGTCTGTCATTGCTTTGAGGCGTTTATTTTGGTAGAATTTCAACCTTAAAATAGTTATTTTTTAGGAAGTGACTTAAAATGGCAAAAAAAGATCTATTATCCATATACGATTTGACCGAAAAAGAGATAAAGGCTTTGCTCGTCAAAGCTTTCGAATTCAAATCCAAAAGAAAACATCTTACTGAGCTTACCGGAAAAACCTTAGGCCTGATTTTCGAAAAACCTTCTACAAGAACGATGGTATCGTTTGCCGCGGCTATGATACAGCTCGGCGGCTCTCCTATTCTTTTGAACTCGCAAAATCTCCAGCGCAAAAGAGGCGAATCCATACACGACACGTCTCTCGTGCTTTCAAGCTATGTGGACGCTTTGATGATAAGGGCGTTCAAGCATTCCGACGTAGAAGAGTTTGCCAAATTCTCGTCCATTCCCGTAATAAACGGTTTAACAGATTACGAGCATCCGTGCCAGATACTTGCCGACATCATGACCATTATGGAGCTTCACAAGATAAAAACCGAAGGCCTTAAAAAACTTAAGATAGTTTATGTCGGCGACGCGAACAACGTGGCCAACTCTCTTCTCGCGGCCGCCGCGGTTTTAGGCCTCGATTTTACGCTTATATGTCCCAAAGAATACGCCCCCAAAAAAGCGATACTGGACAAAGCTTTGAAATACACCGCCCAAAGCGGAGCCGAGATAAAAATAACAAGCGATATAAACGAAGCAAAAAACGCCGACGTCATATACACCGACGTCTGGATATCGATGGGCTCGGAAAGCGAAGCAAAAAAAAGAAAGAAAGCTTTCGCGCCCTACCAAGTCAACTCCGAGCTCCTCAAAAAAGCTTCCCCAAAATGTATAGTTCTGCACTGTCTGCCGGCCGTGCGCGGAGAAGAAATAACCGCGGATATTATGGACAAATATGAAACCTCCATTTTCACGCAGGCGCAAAACAGGCTCTACGCCCAAAAAGCCGTTCTTCTATCCCTCTTGAAATGAAATACTTCACGGTATTCGCAACGGTTCCAAACTCCAAAACCGCAAAAACAATAACCAAAATCTTACTTACAAAAAAGCTGTGCGCGTGCGTGAGCATCATAAAAAACGCCGACTCTTTTTACTGGTGGAACGGTGAAATAACCCGCTCCAAAGAGCTGCTTCTTGTAATGAAAACCTCGTCCGTTAAACTTGCCGCCTTGGAAAAACAAATCAAAGCAGTTCATCCGTATGAGGTCCCGGAAATAGTCGCAGTAAAAATAGATTTTGCAAACAAAGATTATCTCGATTGGATAAAAAAATATGCCGGCTAAAAAAATAATACTTGCGTCAGGGTCGCCCAGAAGAATTTCTCTCCTTAAAGAATGGAGGCTAAAATTCGAAGTTTTGCCAAGCGGCGCCGACGAAACTACAAAACTTACGCGCCCGTCTTACATGGTAAAAGAGCTGGCTTTGAGAAAAGGCAGGGACGTGTCAAAAAGAATCCGCGGCAAAGCCGTAATTATTTCCGCAGACACGATAGTTTTGCTTAACGGAAAAATCACCGGCAAGCCTAAAAATAAAAAAGATTCAGAAAAAATTTTAAGAGAATTGAACGGAAGTTTTCATAAAGTTTACACGGGCGTCGCCGTCATAGATAAAAGTTCGAACAAAGAATCCGTTTTTTACGATGCGGCCAAAGTTAAAATGAAAAAGCTTTCCGAGAAAAACCTCGGAAAGCTTTTTGGAAAACATATGGATAAAGCCGGAGCTTACGCGGTGCAAGATTCGAACGACGGCTTTGTCGAAAAAATTTACGGCGACTACTATACGGTTGTCGGCTTGCCTTTTTTCAGCCTGAAAAAAGAGCTTGCCAAATTCGGCATTAAACTTAAATCTCTCCGAAAAGCTTGTCGTTAACTACTATTTTCCTGTCGGCAAACCCTTTGTTTATAATTCCCATATACCATTCGTTGAGTATTTGGTTGCCTTTGGCGCGAGACATGTCGCTTACGGTGACTTTCGGATTTGCCTTATGAGCAGCGGCAAACTCGCTTTCAAAAACTTTTACGGAAGAGTATAGCTCTTCTTTCAGCTTGTTTCCCGCCACCTGTTTTCTGAAAAAACTCTCGTATTGTTTGGGCGTCATGTTAATCTGATTCAAAAAAGCGTAGTATCTGTTTATGTCGAAAACCTTATTATTGTTGGCAAACATCGGGTTATTGAGAAGATAAGCTTTTAGCTCGGCGTCCGATACGTCAACGCCGTATTTTTGAGCCTGAATATACATGACTTCCGTCTGTATAAGCTCGTAAAGAACCGAGGTTTTGACGTGTTTTTTCTGGTCGTCGGTCAAATCTATCTGAGAATCTTTTGAAGCCGAGCGCAGAGACATATTATACAAAGACATAAAAGTTTCGTAAGAAATTTTGTTTCCGAAAACATTGGCCACGGTTCTCGCGTCGGTAGAAGCCCCGCCGATCGATTGCGAGCCTATCCAAAAAATACTGCCTACAAAAACCAAAATAACGATTATCAAAATCGCACGGGTATACTTCCTGAAAAAATTCATCATTTGTTTTCATCCTCGCTGTTTTCATCATTGGATATCATTGAAGACTTGCCTTCGAAATAAGCGCCTTCGGCAATAGTCAAAATGTTCGTTTTTATGTTGCCCGAAACTTTCGCCTTATTTAAAATCTCCACGCTGTCGGACGCGCTGACGTTTCCGTCAACTTCGCCGCCTACCAAAACGACGTCTGCCTTGATGTTTCCGTCTATGCGGGCGTCGCCGCCTATAAAAACTCCGGAGGCGTCGATATTCCCGACAATTTTACCTTCTATACGAACGGACTTGTCCGTTTTTATATTGCCTTCGAAAAAAGAGCCTGCGCCGACGATAGTTTCGACGGAATCCAAAAGATTTTTTGAGTTTTTCTTGCCGCTCATCGATATAATTCCTTTACGATACGGAATCGTCTTTAAGATACTGCATGGGATTTACGACTTTATCTTTATAATGAACTTCGTAATGCACGTGCGAACCGGTGGCAAAACCCGTACGTCCCATCTTTCCGATTATCTGGCCCCTTTCAACGTAATCTCCGGCTTTCACGAGCCTTATGTCCAAATGAGCGTATTCGGTTCTCAAATTATATCCGTGGTCTACTACCACTATGTTGCCGTATCCTGACTGCCACCCGGAAAAAACCACTTTGCCGTTAGCCGTGCAGTGAACGGGGGTATCCATCTCGTTTGCTATATCGATTCCCGAGTGAAACTCCCTGTCGTCAAAAAGAGGATGCATCCTAAAACCGAAACCGGAAGTTATGCGCCCGTCGGCTGGCCATCCGCGCGGCGTAGCCATAAATACTGCGCGCTGATATTTTATATCGTCCATTATCTCGCTGTAGCTTCTTTGCATATATTCGTATTTCTTATTCAATTCCAAAGTCTGTTCCGAAAGGTCGTTGTAATTTACCTTGTCTATTTTTCCCGAAAGAACCAAAGCGAAAGCGTTGGCCTGGCTTACGCTGGGTCCGCCTTCCCCCGCATAATCCTTAGAGTCAAGATTGCCTTCTATAATGGCTTTTTTCGTATCGAGAGCAAGAAGCGAGCGTATCTTGGTGTCGTTATTTTGCAGCTGCGCTATAAGATTTTTCGTATTCTCGAGCTGGGTGGCAAAAAGCATCATGCGAACCTGCATTATTTTATTGTCGGTTTTGACTTTAAGATAGTCTATATGGCGGCTTGCAAGATAACCGGACCATACCGTAAGAGCCGTCCATGAAACCATAATTATGCACACAAGCAGCAACGAAACGCTCACTTTCACCGGCTTCAATTTGCCGTGAGGAATGACCATTATCGTTACTTTGCGCTTCAATTCTTGTCTGGCGGTTTTAAACAAACTCATAGCTTAAAAATAATACAAATAAAAGATTTTACTGTCAAGAAAAATAGTTGAAAATATATGCAAATTCATAAAATACCGCGGCAAATCCCTCAAACTTGCCAATAGCGTGAAAAAAATATATAATAGCCAATTAAATTTACCTATATATAAAGGAGCAATCATGTTAACGCTTAATAAAAAAACGAACAAACTTGAACTTGAAGCATATCAATACGAACTTCAGGACGTGAAAGAGCCCAATCTTTTCAGAGAGACTTTCCAATATACCGAAGTTCCGAAAATTTTCTTTAACAACGAAGTCGTTCCCATGAATCCGCCGGACGAAATCTGGATGACGGACACGACGTTCCGCGACGGCCAACAGGCGATGAATCCGTTTACGGCGGAGCAAATCGCGAAACTTTTCGACCTAATGCACAAACTCGGCGGCCCGAAAGGCATGATACGCGCGAGCGAATTTTTCCTATACACCGATAAAGACAAAGCGGCCGTGAGAAAATGCCAGGAAAGAGGATACGAATTTCCGAAAATAACGTCTTGGATAAGGGCTACCAAAGACGATTTCAAACTCGTTAAAGAGATGGGCCTGAAAGAAACCGGGATTTTGACGTCATGTTCCGACTATCACATATTTTTAAAACTCAAAAAAACTCGCAGGCAGGCGCTTGACATGTATTTGGACATAGTCAAAGCGGCCCTTGCGGAAGGCATCGTTCCACGCTGCCATTTCGAAGACATAACAAGAGCGGACTTCTACGGGTTTGTGGTTCCTTTTGCTTCGGAACTTATGAAACTTTCGAAAGAAGCGAAGATGCCTATAAAAATAAGAGCATGCGACACTTTGGGTTTCGGAGTAAGCTACCCGGGCGCGTCGCTGCCGAGAAACGTAAACGGCATTATGCACGGGCTCACGCATTACGCCGGCGTTCCTTCGGAATGCCTGGAATGGCACGGGCATAATGATTTTTACAGAGGCTTAACCAACGCGACCGCAGCATGGCTTTACGGCTGCTCCGGAATAAACGGCACGCTTCTAGGCATAGGCGAAAGAACCGGAAACACTCCTATCGAAGCTATGGCGATGGAATACGTATCTTTCAGAGGCGATACAAACGGCATGAACTTGGCGGTCATAACCGAAATAGCGGAGTTTTTCAAAAAAGAACTCAAATACGATATTCCGAAAAACCAGCCTTTTGTCGGCGCGAACTTTGCAATGACAAAAGCCGGCATACACGCAGACGGTCTTTTGAAAGAACAGGAAATATACAATGTGTTCGACACCCATGCCATTTTGAACAGACACCCCGAAGTGGAAATCACCGACAGGGCGGGTCTTGCCGGAATAGCTTATTGGTATAACACGCAGCTTCCAAAACTTAAAGATGGCAAAATCAAGCTCGACAAAAACGACGCGGCCATAGTAAAAATAAAAGAAGAGATTGACGCCTTATTTAAAGACGGCAGAGTTCCGGGAATGTCTCACGAAGAAATGCTGGAACTGGCGCAAAAATATTTGCCGAAATATATTTAACGGCAGATTGCGGCTCAGGGTCATTGACCCAAGCCCGCAATGACAAACAAAAGAAATCAGCCGGCGGGGAAAATTTCCCCGCCGGCTGATTTCTTTTTTTATGCTTGTCATTCCCGAGTGCTTTAGTCGGGAATCTGCCTTGAAAGATTACAGACGAACTACAAACTGCAGATCCTCGACTACGAATTTCGAGGATGACACGGCCAACTTCAACGGCAACCCCTCACCATCTTGCTTCGCAAGTTCCAAGTAGTCGAAATTTCATTTCGCTACTTCCCGGGGCGCTCACATCTCGCGCCCGTTCGTGACTCGTGCTCCTTATTTGTCGCACACTCACCCCGCAAGGGGCGAGGGAAAAACAAAAATTACTCCACAAATATTTCGACTCGGCGATTTTTTGCTCTGCCTGCCGCCGTCTTGTTTGTAGCCGTAGGCATCGTCGGACCGAACCCGATGTATTCCATTCTCTTCGGGTCTAAACCGTGGCGGACAAATTCATTGAACACCGATCTTGCTCTTGCTTTCGATAATCTCTTATTCAACTTTGCTCCGCCGGTGGAATCGGTATGACCCTCTATCGTTATCTTTTTATAGTCTAATTTTTTTATCTTCTGAGCCATCTGCTTTAAATCTTCTTTGGCCATAGGCGTTAACGTTGCCTTGTTTACGGCAAAGAGCGCGGCTTTTAAACTGAACCTTTCTAACACCGGTTTTGCTCTTCTCTCTTCCGCTTCCTTTACCTGTTCTTTTACAACTTTCTCGTCGTCCATATTTATAGCTTCGGAATTTTGAACAACCGGAACTGCCGCTTCTTGAACGGCAACAGGCTGAGGGGCTGGCGTCGACTCTACTACGGGTTCCGGCGACGGAGTTAATGCCGCTGCAAGCTGGTCGTTTTGCTCAGGCGTTTGTTCCACGGCAACAGGCTGAGCGACAGGAACAGCTTCGGCAACAGGCTCCGCAACAGGCGCAGGCGTTGGCGCTACAGCCTGCGGCTGCTGCGCTTCTTTTTGTTTATGCGTTATCCCACAGAAGTTATACCTCAACCCTACATTCCCATATATGTTCGAATACTTGTTCGCCGTATACGCCTGCCCGTTTACGAATATCTTTAATCCTTCCACTATCCTCACGCTTCCTCCGATATTGGCTCCCAATATTACCCCACTCTCCTCATACCCTCTGCTCAGGAAGTCTATATCTGTTCCTTCAAAGGCTCCTTGTATTTCATATTTACTACCCGTCAACAAATACTGCCCTTCCAATCCTACATATCCCGCCCACGTCTTGTCGTCATACCCTATCTGCGCTCCCACCCTTCCCGCTGTTCTCAGGTAGTTGCCCGCATTCACGTCTACATCCAACCCGTTTGCTCCCGTTTCCTTAAAACTGTCATAACTTACATTCTTCGCTTCTATTCCCAAGTAGGGTCTGAAGTTCGTATTGTTTGCTACCCCTATCTTCAACGCTCCTTCTACATCCCCACCTATCGTGTTTCCGTTAAAGTTCGCATTTGCATTTCTATCCGCTTCGCTTGCCAAGTAGCTGCTTAACGGTATGTTTCTTGTTGTGTCATACTTGTCTATCGTCCCCGTTATCATCGCTTTTACTTCCCAACCCTGCTCTATATAGCCGCCGTATATCCCCAATCCTTGGTTGGTCAATGTAGCGTTGCTGCCTTCTTGGCTGATATTATGGTTCTTGTAGTTTGCGTATATTCCAAGCATTGTCTTACTTATTGCGCTATTTGAACCAAAATACACATCAAACCCTGCCATCACGCCTTGCGTGTTATCTATGTACTGCCCTAAGCTATTCTCATCGCCGCCATACTTGTTCTGAGCCCCTGTTACCTGGCCCCATATCGCCGTATTCGTATGCTCTATCGTGCAATGGTTCTTTATTCTGTCATATATCTCATTATTATCGTTATCCATCGCCGCTGACCTTATTACGTTGCTTATGAAATATGGCGACGCTATGCTTAGCACTTTCTTCTCTTGCTCAGCGTCATTTAGATTTGCCGTCGCTTCCATTATGTTCTTTAAGTCGTTGCCGTCTGCCAATATCAATGATAACGGGTCCCACGTTATTGCTACCTGCGTCTGGTTGAACGTCATGTTCGGCAAATTGCTAAAACCTGCCTGGTTTGTTCCGCTTACTATCAGCTGTATCACGCTTGCCCAATTATTCGTATCGCTGCTATATAACAGCTCATATGTCAGGTTGCTTCCTCCTCCTCCATACGCAAACGTTGTGCTTGTAAATACACCTACCGACGCTATATCGTTGCTCGACATTATCAAATCATATGTCTTGCTGTTATACACGCCAAAGTGCGCCTTTATCTCCAAGTTCCCGCTTACCGTTGCCGAACCCGCAAATATCTGGTCATTGCTTCCGTTGCTGAACACGTCCATTGCCAAGTTTGTGTCCGTTGTGAACTGACCTGTTGCATTTGCCGTATTTACGTAATTCGTAGGTTCGCTTATGCTGTTTGTCATATCGAACGCCGCTCCGTTAAATATCAGGTTGCCTGCGTTTATATTTGCTCCGTTTACTAACGCTACCGTTCCTTGTGTCGAACTAAACGTATTGTATATCTCGCTGTTGCCGCCAAGGTAAAGCGTTCCTGTCCCTGTCTTATTTACTACCGATGTGTTGTCGGCTTCATTGCTCATTATTCCGCCCGCCAGCGTGATATTATTCGCGTCCGTGTTGATATTTAACACCGAACCGCTTTCTATATAAACATCATTCGGCGTTCCATTTACATTATTGCCGCTAAACGTTATATCGCCTGTTGCTGCTTCCAACGTCATTGTGCTTCCGCCGGTGATATATATTGCTCCTCCATTGGATGACGCCGTGTTGCCGGTGAATGTGCCTGAGCCGGACATCACTATATTTGAATTATCCGCATACATCGCTCCGCCGTTTGCCGCGCTGTTATTCATAAACGTCATTACGGCATTTGTGAATTCCATCACCGTATCACTTGCAAATATACCGCCGCCGTTGCCCAGCAACGCTTCGTTGCCGTTAAACGTTACATTCAC
>Ga0123357_10007584_pt1 | contig 13432 bp, 9 predicted proteins | sample TergutEmb28metaG_FD_89873 | JGI IMG/M metagenome (GOLD analysis project Ga0123357, IMG submission 89873) | Embiratermes neotenicus P4 segment gut microbial communities from Petit-Saut dam, French Guiana - Emb289 P4 | ecosystem: Host-associated > Arthropoda: Insects > Digestive system > Gut ...
ACCACGTGACACCCCTCTATCCGCAAAAGTTGGCACTAACTTCGCCTACCAGCGGCGGCCGCTCTGTCGGTATGGTTCGCTCGCGGACTAAAGCCACGGAGTTTAGTTTAGTTTAGTTTAGATGAATCACTGATAAACAGTGGTAAAAATAATTTTACGCTTGTAATGAATGGAGATCTTAATGAAGGAAGGTCAGTTAGAGTGGTCTGCATAATGTTCAAAGTGATTGTACACTGCATACTGAGGTTTGTAGATCTCGGATATAAAAACATTGAGACGACGCGAAATGAAGAAAGCAAGGGTTAATTGGGGCCAATCGCGGAGAGGAAATGAAACTTTTCATACTGCAGGATCATGACGCGAACAACTTGCAGCAGCAATGAGGAAAGAGAGCAAGCAAATGAGACGATTGAAGGGCCAGATTCAAGACGTTTAAAACATGCTGATAAGTTGGAAAGGAGCGCCATTCATATGAAGATAATGAACAGCTGAAAAGGCATATTCACGGTGAGTACAGCACAGAGTTCAGACAAGTAGATCACATAGTGTAAGTTATAATTTTATTTAGAAAATACTGAATAGTCATTCACTTTTATGAATTAATAAATCATCACAAGCCAAGAAAAAGTGACGATAGTGACGGTGCTGTGGCATGGAAATATCGTGGCAGCCTGTCATATGACGGACATGTAGCCAGTAATAATATATTTAATGTTTTTCAATGATAAAATCTAGAAAAATTGGGTACGAGGAACACCTAGCGCCCATAAATGGCTTACAGAACTTAGTCACAAAGCAGAAGAAGCGTGGCCGCTTGGAAACCTTAGAAAGTTAGGGGATTTTAAATTAGGACTCTTCTTAAAGAAATACACCGAGAGAACATGGAAGGTACTTGTTTTTCTGAATATATGGATCACTGAAGAAATCTTATTTATAATTTTTTATATTAAATCTTATTATTCCTTCGAATTTAATGAATTATTTACCGTAAAATGAGACATAAAGACAGTGTATGTGTATATCACTGCGGGATTTTCCACGTCACGTTATAATGATTTGTTTTTAAATGTCTCAGCTATTATGTAGTTTATTTATATACGTATTTTCTATAGTTTACTTACACATTTTTCGCCCTTAAATTTCCTTTCTTTACGTAACACTGTAATATAACTGCCGGGTGGCGAACGAAATTTATTAAGCCCACAATTTCTGTGTAAACTATTTAATTTATGATTTATTATATTTTGGACAATGTCACGAATTAATTTCTCGTACACTATTACAATTTTTTCATTGACATATTCTTTCTGTTCCCAATATGGTCCTGGGGTTGACTCAGCCTCTAAGAGAAATGAGCACCAGGAATATTTCCTGGGGGTAAAGGCGGCCGGTGCGTAGTACTGACAACCTTAACACCCTCATGTGCTGAGTGTCTTGAAATATGGGAGCCTCAAACTCGTGGAAACCTAAGGGCATGTCCAGGCCTTTATTGGAATTGCTTTACCTTAACTTGAACATTATTACGATGTGCCATACACTAACAAGTTTCCCCTTCATTCGGTAAATAGATGCAAGTCAAAACGTTTTTGTTCATTTGTATTGGACTTTAAATTTCACAGTACTGTTCCTCTAAGTGTTCGGTGTAATTTTAATTTGCAGTGCGGGAAGTGTAATATACGAGAAGCAGCACACGAGTAAGGAGACAGACAGCTGGAAGTCTTGAGTAGGATGTTGCGCTGACAAGTTCCTCACAACTTTTCTTAGCAGTGTCAAAGAGCAGCAGTAGGTAGAAATTGTGTGGGTGTTCATGATGAAAACTCCATCTAAATGCAAATGAGTAATGTTCACTTGCACGCATGTATAACACAGTGAGTGTGTGTGTTTTGGAAACTTTTCCCGTCCTAATGTTTTCAGCGTTTCTACCTTGTTAGGGCTCTAGAGTAGGGAACTGCATATTTTCTTCAACAGTGGTAATGGTTAATTCAGTTAGGATTGAATTCGCAGTGGTACTTCTACTGATGAACATTGATGACGTTTGTGGAGCGTTTAATTGGAGACTTCAAATAGAGGTAAAAGACAGGTGAAAATATTTACACCACGTTTAGCAAGATGCAACATTTCATTTATTCTTCATGGATTATTATTTGTGTTTACGAATTGTTTGATTATGTGGTAACATTATTGCGTTTTTGGAACCTAGATGTGTGGGAATGTCTTTATCGTAAATTATATTACGACTAAACAGTCGAATGAATCTGTACAAAATTTAACTGTATAAAACCTCGTTTTACGTGAGATCTCCCTTACGTTTTGCATATCAAATTAGATACTAATTCAGACTAATACTTATTACAGAGTCGTGCTGTGAATAGCTTTACAGGTACTGACCCCGCTCACCAAACGTTGAACAACCATAGGTCAGAGGCTAATCTAATTATGGTATCGGTCTCAAAGGGTTGAAAGGAATTCAGCACCATATTTGCGGGGAAAAAAAATCCGGAAAGAGAAGTATGAAGCAATTTGAAACACGTGACTTTCTTGCCATAATAATATAGACCAGAATGAATTTCGGTATTACAGAGTACTTTATTTTACATATAAAACAACGAAATGTTAACCCGACTAAAATAAATCACGCTGAATATTATGTTTATGAGATTTATGTGGCCATTAATGTTACGTCATTTAAGAGTCTAGGATATCAGGCAGTTAAGAAAACGAAGAAAAGCGTTTAACGTAGTTGAAGCTGTGGCTGAGAACAGCAATGTGTCCGATGTATAAAGGGCGGACTTTATCCCTTCAATGAACAGACAAATTGACTTTGATGTATGGTTGACCGTGCATCGTAGTTCAATGTGGAATTAAGACACCAACTAGATATCACTTGGTATTATTTTTATTTCTCCTTTATAGGTTGCTCAACATGTTTCGGGCTACCTTGTGCCCATCTTCAGGAGCTGACAAATTAGTGGTATTTTTCAGGTGTGTTGCCGTGCCGTGGCTGTGTAGGCAGTCAGATCCGGTTGGCTGCTTGTGTGTCCATTGGGAAGCAACCTAAAAAATACCACTAAGTCGTCAGCTCCTAAAGATGGGCACAAGGTGGCCCGAAACATGTTGAGCAACCTATAAAGGAGAAATAAATATAATACTAAGTGACATCTAGTTGGTCTCTTAATTCCATATTAGACAACTTGACGTTAAGTAGGACTTCCTGCTCGACCAAATATGACGAGAACTTTATCAATCAAGATATTTCTACACATGAGTTTGTAACCCAAATTCTGTATATACTTCTGACATCATACTTTGATATCTCAACGACATACATATGTATGATTTAAGATTTAGTGGTGAGGAAATTACATTTAACTCCATATTCCTTTAAATATTTTTGTACTTGCTGAAGATGAGTATAGCTTATAACCGAACCATACTGCAGTAGTCTCGTAAATAGGTCTCTGTGTAATGCACTAGACAAGGGGAATTAGTTGGTAAATACATGGTTTGTATAGTCCTTTGTTTTAAATTTTGTAGGACGTAGATAGTTCTGTTACCACTGTGCGGTGAAGCGTCGAATATATATGGAAAAATACCGTTGCTTGTCCTAAGCATAAATGGTACAATATGCTAAAATAATTGAAGAATAAAAGACCAACTTGATGTCACTTGCTATTTTATTTCACTTCTTATGTGTTCAACATGTTTCGGACATTAAAATATCCATCATCAGGAGCTTGCGACTGTGTTGTTGAATTACCACATTGGTCGTATTATTCTTGATTCGTTGTGTGTTGGAGTTTCGGTGTGGTTGGGTTGGAGTGGTATCCGTGTTGCAGGCTGAAGCACAACTGCAAAACGGATACCACTCCAACCCAACCACACCGAAACTCCAACACACATCGAACCAAGAACAATACGACCAATATGGTAATTCAACAGAATAGTCGCCAGCTCCTTATGATGGATATATTAATGTCCGAAACATGTTGAGCGCATAAGAAATGAAATAAAATAGCAAGTGACATCAAGTTGGTCTCTCATTCTTCAACTGTCACAATGATGCACGGTCCAATAAACATAAGATGATAAAATGAAACTTAAATAAATTAGGAATGTGTGAAGTTGATTAATTTTATCCTAGCATGCTGACCAGTTTGAAGTTAGCACGAACAAAATAATGATATTCCTGATTCTACAAAGGCGGCGCATTTTCATGTCAGCCAAGCGACTATTGTCTTCTGATTGAGAATTACCTTCCATGGAAACAGCTGCTCATTGACAGGGAAAAATTTCAGCTTGACAAATAAATCAGATTTTATTAACTTTTTGAGCATGAAGTTCGAAGTAGTATTTATTGGCCTACATTGCAAGACTATTATTTTAGTGATGTCTAGGGATATAACTGTTATTTAATTTGTTAGTGATGTGAGATACATAAATGCACTCTATAAGAGAACGCAGTATCTTGTAACGACGAAACACATGCTGCCGTTAAATCCTGCAGTAACTGTGAATAAAATTATCGTTATGTTTTAAAGCTTTAGGGAATAACAATGAATTTGGTAAAAAATAAACCCACAAACAATTCTGTGAAATTTATATGTTTTTGTCAGAATCATGTGGAAAAATGTCGTAAAATAAATATAACTAATACAACCATTATGTTCAAAATTTGTAGTATCTAACTTCATGTCTAAAACGTAGGTATAAAAATGGGATAGAGAAAAATATTTTTTTGTTTTTATGTGCATGCGATCGTGTGTGGGCGTTTATCTTAGGAGAGAAAGTGCAATGAGAATATTAAAAAAATAATTATACACGTAAATCTGAAACCCAATTAAACCTGAGTAATTAAGAGTGGCACGAAAATGGAGAAAATTGTGTAATGGGGAGTTAATATTTATTCTTGACCAAACGTAGTACGTGACAAAGTTAAGAAGTGATATAAAGAAAGAGTTTGATTATTGTGGAGAAGACAGAAGCTTACAAGATTTTGGACGGGAATCCTTGAAGGGAAGAAAGAAGGCTAGAATGGAGGAGAATATTAAAACGTCTCTTCAGTGATCCTGGTGAAAATGTGGTATGTTTTCCCCAAGAATTCATAATTATTTACAAATTTTTCTGTAAAGGAAAACTTAAAACGAATAAACAAGTAACAGTGAAAGGATAATATTGAAATGTGTACACTGGATTTGTAAGAGGACAGTGGCCAATACCGGGTTCTTGTGAACAAGGTAACAAAACGTTGTGTAAAATAAACACCTGCCAATTTATTAAGGCTTTGAATTTAATGCCCATGCTGCATGGAGTTGGTTAGTTGACTAGTTATTTGGTTGGTTACCTTACAAGTTATTTGCCTTAGAAGAATATGACATGGAAATGTGAACTCAATACAAGTGGCTGAACACGATAATAGGCTTTTATTCAGATTCCATGACAGTGGGACATGGCTTGGACATTTGAGCGAATAGTAGTTTCTTAAAAAACGACTTCGCCACATGATCTTTAAAGTTTCTATGATTTTTTATAAGCACACGTATGTACCCAGTGAGACTATCAGCTTTAACACACCATTAAACTTTCCTTCATAATTGATGAATACTCCAGTTGACAAACACAGAACTAGCAAACAGCCTCCTGAGCCGAGATCAGATCAAATGCAAGCTTAACAAGGAACAAAGACGGTGTGTTCTGAGTGCACTGTACTAAGAAATCCACCATCAATTTCTGCTTTGTAAATCGCCTACGAAAAGAAAACTGGTTATTAGGTCTCCTTACATTTTCTTGTAAGTCTATAAGTGATCTCCATAAATACTGAATCACATTGCGACGGACCACTCAGTACTGAGGAATGGATCATTCATAAATTAGGGAATGACTGAAGCTCATGTTACAGAAATAAAAGAAAACCTACTTTAAAATATAGAAGACGTTAAATTATAGCAATCTTCTTTTAAGTTTGCCCCAGTAAGGTTATTTTCCTTTAATAAGGACAAATTTTATTGACCAGATATTCTTTTAACTTTTCCCGGACACGCATATCAGTGTTTTCGCTGACAGCTGGCTGCATTTTTAATGGCCGGACTTTAGGATATTTTAATTAATTCATAAGAGAAAAGCTTCTTTTTACGTTGTTGCGCTACACTTGGTGATTTCCAGGAACATAAACCCAGCACTAAATAAGGACTTAACTTTCCCTCTCGTCACGTCATCTACCTTTTACTCTTATTAATGTAAAACAAGACATAGAATAATAAGATTATCAAACATGAGTAACCCCGTATACGTAAGGCAAGCCCTAACGTATTTAAAGCAACATGTCATTTTGTATTTGTAGGTAGGATTAAACAGCCGTGAAATATAGAGTTAGTTCGTTGATATGGACGCGTATGTCGGTGAAATCCTAGTACGAAATTTCAAAGTTCGTACGTACGAAAAAGGGTTCTAATGCTGTGTAGGACATATAAGGTACTCGTTTTATACAGAACTGCGTGGACTAGCTCGATAAGGAAACGTAAACTTACTCTTATTATTTAAGTCTCCTTCCCTAGTATATGCAGAGGGCCTAATGTTTCTACCACTGATGGAAGCATCGTGTAACCTACATATTGTAATAGTGTGTAGGACCTTCAACAATTTTTTGTACTCAAATAATACTCTGGAAAGGACATCTTCATAGCTGCAATTCCAGCCCACACAAAAATAAGAAAATACAAATGACCAAATCAGGCAAAACAGGACGGCGAACAATAGTCAGGTTTTATGGGCAAAATTCAGAAACTACTGCTGCTCGTCGGTAAACAAACGTAGCACAAACTTCGCGGAGCTCCGCCGCATGTTCAAGCCCTCTCGTTATAATAGCTGGTATGTTCCATACGAGAGGCCTGGCATGCCAGCAATCTCCGAAACCGGTACCTTGTTAGTCGTCCTTGATTATTTTGCGAACTTCCTCCACATTTCTTCTGTAGGAACTGTGAAGGAACGACCTGAAGGTTCACAATTGTCAAACGAAGTTTCTTCAATTCGAAATGGAAGCAACCATTCAAACGTCTGTGTCCTCATCATGGCGCTGACTGCCAAAACGGTTTTGAAACTTTAATTACTTTCCGATGCAGGTTTTATGAATTTAAAATTGTTAGTAAACACATCCTTGACATTCTGGAATGTGACACAGAAAAACGTATTATTATTATTATTATTATTATTATAGTTTGGAAAAACTTTCACACAATTGAGAATGTCCTTCAAATCAGACATTAAAAATCAAGTACTACATACTACACAAAAGTAACGCTCGTACAGCAGTAGTGTAATGGGTTACGTCTGAAAACTTCGCTAGTTTATTGATTTATTTATTAGCAATCAGAAAGAATACAATATACAAGCTAATGTGACGATTATACAAAGTACGCTACGATACCATGTATTGTTATGACGTGGTAGGGTATTCATCAAGCGATGTCTCCTCAGGTGCCTTGCAAGGCTAAAGGCCAGCATCATTTTAGTCTCCTAGTGTTTACAGGTTGTATTAGTGGCTCTGATATTGGATTGGGTTGGGCTTCCAGTTTGTTGTGATGTTTATTGATTCTTTAATGGATGACGTCCCTTGCGTAAGGGATGTTGAAGTCTGTATGTAGAGTATGATTTGTTACATAACAGGGTGTATTTGTTATGGCTCTGAGAATTTTGAATTGTGATCTCTGCATGGTGACTAAGTTGGACTTGCTGACGCAACCCTACAGTTCCGTTCCGTAGTTCCATATCGGTTTGATTACCGCTTTGTAGATGAAAAACTCACTATTCTGACTCAGAAGACGGTGATAATATGGCACCTAGTGGCAGGGAGCTATAGTATTTGTTACCTCCAGATCAGAGTTCCCCACTTTTCTGCGCCTCTTTTGCAAATAAACATTTTTCAATTGCCAGGTATTTATTATAAGGGGCAATTTTAAATATCTGAAACATAAACTGATTCGAAATAAATTCCCACTCGTAATAGGGCAGAGAGGCTTAAATATTTATACTCGTAATTGAATAAATATATATATATATATGTATATATATTCAAAGTAAAATGCGGCAGTCATTGAAGGCAGGTGATTCTAAATGCTCCTCACTCATATTTTGATAGCCTTCATCCTCCCTCTTCAAATCCTGTTCCTCCGCCTCCTCCTACTACTACTACTAGTACTACTACTAATACTACCACCACCATCACCAACAGCACTACTACTACTGCTACTGCTACTACTACTACTGCCACTTCTTATTCAACAAATATTTGGAAGATATAATCAGTAAAGACGGGCTTGATTCATAGTAAGTCAGGCTTATATAAAAATTTTATTACAACTTCCTAGGAGAAAAACCGGAGGGACGAAATTATTTTGGACACTTATATAATAATATTAAAATCAGAGTGTGATAAGATTTGAATTCTTTATATGTTCAGTAGCGCGCTTCTGTGAACAGGTTAATAAATGTTTCGGATTTTCATAATATGCGGCGAAATTATTTAACAAAGTGGTGAGACCATAATAGTGTAATTACCCAACTTTCCTTATTTCTGCTGCAGAAGAAACAGACGTCCGTATATTTCGGTAGGTAAGGGTCCAAAATGTTCCAAGTGTGATATTTTCCAGTATTATAACAATAATCAGCACCATGAAACGGAGCTGTTGTTTGGATACGCGATTCGGCAAGTCAGTCATTGCTTGGCATTTGATTTGTTGCCCGCGATAAATTGTCCTCATTGGTGATCATCACTTGTCCGTACTGAAGAAAAAAGGGTACTTTGGCCTCAAAATGTTGTTTGTTGGCAGACTGGTAAACTACAGATCTAATTGGTATCTTGACGTTCTTACTGGAATATGACTTGATATGATTAACAACACAGACCTAGTGTTAACTCTAGCCCATGTGAAGCAGAAAATACATGGTACGTTGCCAGCAAACATATGTGTACCTAATATGGGTTATAATACAGCACCGTTACACTTGCTTTGGCATGCCATTATTTAATTTAACATAGGTTAAACGGGGACCGCGGTGGCACAGTGGTTAAGGTGCTGTGCTACAAATCGGAAGGTCGCTGGTTCGATTCCAGCTGGTGTCATTGGAATTTTTCATTGACATAAATCCTTCCGGTCCTGGGGTCGGCTCAGCCTCTAAGAGAAATGAGTGCCAGGGGCATTTTCTGTGGGTAAAGGCGGCCGGTGCATAAGGCTGACAACCTTACCACCATCCTGTGCCGCTGTCATTAAATCTGGGAACCTTAACTTCCTGGAACCCTCTGGGCCAATCCAAGACTGTAAATGGAGTGCTTTACATTAACACAGGTTAAACAAAAATTAAAATCAACAAAAACTGACAATATTCTTATGATTTATGAAAGTAATTCTGCATCTAGCAACCCTTCCCACCGTATGGCCCCTCCACCGAAATGTGATGAATAAACTGATTTTTTTTATATACATGGGTTAGTGCATCCTAAATCGAATTTAATAATTGTCCAACAAATGCGACTTATTCTGTTTATTACATTTCTGTAAAGTAATAAACTTAATAAGTCGCATCTTGTTGGACAATTGTTAAATTAAACTGTGGTTTCTCAGTACCCATTCCAGTTCGCCTTCAGCTCCTGCACGTTCGATATTCATACTTGTGCTCACGGTCGTGATATTCTGAGGGTGTTTTGCTGGTTGTGGACAGGCTGCTCCTTCTTTAGTTGACATTACCCAACCACGCCTCGGCGAGACTCTGTTTGAATTACCGTCTCTATTCTGAACCACTCTCAGGGTATAGTTGCTTGGACTCGGGGACTTCCTGTGAAACATTTCACATTAACGAGACACAACAACCGGTCACGAGCTCAGTCACGAATATTTTGGACGCACCTTCCCAAGGACCAAAGGAGGCACAGACTTTACTTCTGTTTCGTACTTGAGACCAGGGGCGTAATTAGGTTTCTTGACGACACCCATAGCCAACAAAAACAAAGGCCACGCCTGATCCAATATTTTTATTCGGGCCTCCTCTATCTATTCATAGCTCTTGTAAAAGTTTATTGTTGCACCCGATCAAACTAAAGACACAAACACACACAAACCAAGTAGGGCTCCCCTGGACGAGGAATCGGCCAGTCGTAGAGGCCTGTACCTGCATAACAAACAATATTCAAAACAGACAAACCTCTATGCGCCTGGCGAGATTCGAACCATCAATCCCAGCAAGCGAGCTACCGCAGAACAAAGCCTTATACCGCTTCACTTAGGTCGGGCCTGACAGAAATTGCAAATTTAAAAAATCTCAATTGTTTGTTGAATTTGCTTCTACTTGTCTCAGTAATTTAGAACATTCTGAGTGCAGAATATCAAAATTGTTTTAATTTTGTCGTCTCTTGGATTTTGCTGCGAGGAGCGGTTGAACGGTTCATCCCACTCTAGCTACAACCCTGAACGGCTCGTCCCACTCTAGCTACACCCCTGTTTGAGACGTCTCGGGTTTTTCCTAGGCAAAAGACTGACTACCTCAAAGGAAGGGTTTCCTCAGTTTGTGCAGACACATACAAGGATTTTACCTTAGAACTGATTCACAAAGCATACAAAATATTCCCAATTATTCGTTTTGTTGGTCTTCCTCATCTGGTGTTTGTAACACGGTCCATTTCACGTATTTATTAGGGAAGCAGCTACTGTTACAAAAATTGCATGTTCTATTCGTCGACACCCAATCTGTTACAATAATAAATATCTACCAATATAGGCAGTAAAGAGGAGCTTATTTTGATATCCAAAACTTAGTCTGTAGTCGTTTGGAACGAACGGCGAACTACATAATCTCTTTAAACTATGCGGTTCTTAGAGCGATATCTATGAAAACATATATTCATATTATACACACATCTATCAGAATAAACGACATCACATTCCAGAAGGCATCATGTTCTGAAAGATTCGCCGATTGTAAAAGATATATTCGTCCGGTTGCGGTAAATTCAGTAGACTCCACGTCGTCTATCATAAATCTAACACTAGCAACTCTTTGGCAGTCAACTGCCATAGGTGGACTATTGGTTGATGGACGATGGTTTTTACCACTTACAAGAAATGAAACCCATTACTGCGCGAAGCCTTCCATATCCACTTGACGTGATAATTTTTGGGTTTCCTTATAGTCACATTGAGAACCTTTCACAGAATGCAAATAGACGTTAGCTATATTCAGTGACGGTACTGGATATTTTGTTTCGCTGGACAACTTCTCTCGGTCAAAGCCACTCAACTTACTTCTATAAACCAGTCTAAGGTGATATTCACACGGCATGGCTATCCCGCCTGTACTTCTAATTGGGTTTCGAAAGGGTATTTATAGGTGCTTTCCTATTTATAATTTAAAAAAAACCAAGTTTTGAACTCTGTATAACCTAACTTATTCAGCGTTTAAATGAACTGTATATTTAAATTAAAATAAATTAATGTGCAGTTAGATAGTAAGTAAATAAGTAATTAGTTACTTAAAGTCTTATGAACAGTAATATTTAATACTATAAAGAGCAGAACAGAAGCCTTGGAAGCGAGGAAATCTCAGATTTTTTGACTTGTGAAATTTTGAGTTACTGGTAGTAATGATTAACTTAATAAGATCGCTGAATTTAGCTACAGAAGGAGAGGGGTGATGATGTGCTAACGAATGCAAATAGAGTGCCTATACAAGGCGCACGATAACATAATTTTCCCTTTAATTTTAGAGTAAAATTCGGAACTTTGTTTATATTTTAAATACACAAGAAGTTAAACTACGTTTCTCTCTGGGTTTTAAAATTTTAATTATATACTCTCATAATAGTAGGTTCCAAAATTCATGGATAGCCAGTAATGGAGAAATTGCCCGGTAATCACGATCACTGCTCAAGTATAAATAATAAATAAGACAAAATTTTTGATACAAACTACTAAGTCCATTACACCATGACAGCAAGCTTCAGGGACTTGCATTAAACGTTCTAGTACAATGCGAATTGTTTCGTTTCAGTCAGAAAATTACTGTGAACAACACAAGAGCTCATGTGAGCTTATTTTCTACAAGTTCGTTTAAAACACTGCCCTTCACTTTTCTGACCGGCATTTGTCCATATACGAAACCGATCTGCACCCACCGTGAATGTAAAGGTAAAGTCACCCTTGTACAGGAACTGAGGCTCTGTACAGGCCATACAGCCCACAGGGGGAGTAGAGGTTTAGCCCTACTCTTTCTTAACCACGGCACTAGATGTAAGTGAGGGGTCAGCGTCACGCCCCGACCGCTCTTTATCCCTGGGGAAGACCCGGTACCCATTTTACAGGAGGCTGGGTGGGCGCCAGGACCGGTCTAGACAGGTGCAGAAAATTTCGCAGCCACCGGGAATCGCTCCCCGGACCGTCCAGCCCGTAGCCTGTCGCTATACAGACTGAGCTACCTGGCCCACCATCGTGAATGTATGATCTTAAATTATTTTATTCAGTCAAAACACAACATCAATATATAGTAAATATTACATAGTTTTAGCTACATGTTTCGGCTTCATCAAACCATTCACAGGCCAATATTTATTATATGAAGAAACGTTCAATGTGTGCGTACATTATGGGATCCCATTTTATTTACACTAATAAAAGCTAAAATCATACCAGTTTTTTTTTATTTCACCTTTTAGTCGGATTGTCTGTGCTTTCGGTTGAGTGATGTTCGTAGCGGGAGAAATATATGGAATTTTTTTTAGCATAATTTTGAATTAATTTCTTGATGTACGTCTTTATTAATGTGTAGCAAAGAGTGGACTAGAAAACTGATTACGAGTTTCACACACTTTCTGCTGTGGAGTGTTAACAAGAAAATGGTGTAAAAATGTTTTTAATATCTGTCTTTTACAGAGCAGCTCGAAACTTTGTTGAACCGATTTTCATGGAATTTGAGCTTGAGAAGGTTCACTACAGGGGTGCTGATAAGTCCTTAGCCCGACCAGAAAGGAAACAAGGTAATGTTTCTGTGAGAATGGCGTGAATTTCCTTCGGCTCCTTGCCTTGCAGGAAAAAAAAACTTGATGACAGCTCGCGTCTCTATGTTGTTGAAATCACGCGCGTTGCTGACATGCTTCCGAGCTTGTTTCCTTCCTGCTCGGGCTAAGGACTTATCAGCACACCGGTACAACATTTCGATAATTTCCAAATTTTCTAAACAAGAGAAAAATAATGGAAGCTACCTAAGAGGACCTAAAGTGTTTCTAAAGCCTATGAAGCCTCCCCAGTAAGTACTTATACGAAAGAAAAGTTTTCCAAAATGATTTTACGTTCAATGAAAGTGAGGGCGGAATGAACTAAAATTATTGTGCTATTCGTAGCTGTGTGAAATTGTTTACCCGGAAGATATTTAAATTTTTCTTGGGGAAAAGCCC
>Ga0123357_10007586_pt1 | contig 13430 bp, 11 predicted proteins | sample TergutEmb28metaG_FD_89873 | JGI IMG/M metagenome (GOLD analysis project Ga0123357, IMG submission 89873) | Embiratermes neotenicus P4 segment gut microbial communities from Petit-Saut dam, French Guiana - Emb289 P4 | ecosystem: Host-associated > Arthropoda: Insects > Digestive system > Gut ...
GACGTAAGTATTTGCCAAACCGTGGGGAGCTCAAATTTTGTTTTTACAGGAAATGAAAGCTTCATTCATGGACAAGGGTCCTGGTCGGTTGCTATAGCTTTATTGCTCCTCATAAATATATCAGGCCCAATTGAAGTTACAGCTGCAGCGCGACGCATATAACTGTCATTCGGCGGTAGAGGAGCAGGCTGGCCGTCACATATAACTGACATTCGCCTTTTAAAGGTTAAGAAACTGCCCACACTTGGCACATGAGTGCTACTTATGCATTTAGCAGTAAGATACGCAAGACCAGGACTCTGCCATAATGTTTGCTGCGTTTCTCAAGATTTGGTACAAGAAAAGTCTGTCTTCAACCCATTTATCTGATTTCTTTCTTTTGATTCCTCAGGTAATATTTCTTGTAATGTAGTTTCACTCTTGCACCTAATCCTCTGAATGGCTTTGTGGAATAGCTCCAGTAAACTTGTTGGGATTCAGTTGCTGACAGCACTAATAAAGAAAGATGAGTCTGCTGTTATTTATATAACTTGATTCAGACTTCTGTAGTAAAAATATAAATGCCGGTAATCAACCACAGTATGATCATTTTACTTAGTGTTCCCAGCTATAATGTTAATGTTGAGTGTTTATAGTTATGGTAAAACAGATTTCATTCCAAGATTACTGATTATGTTTTTCGTCTAGGTTACTTTTTTAAAACGAATCCATTCTTGTAACTACCCTGTGTAAGAATGTTCTTATATTCCCACGTTGAAACCATGAAATAATATGCATGATATGTGTGAATGTGGTAATAAAATTGTTACTGTCACACTCTGTGAAACTCCACCTGTTTCCTCTGTTATAGTCTAAGCCTGAAGTTTATAAAATTCATCTAGAAGTGTGCTTAAGGCTGGCTGGTATGGCTTCTGTATGTATGGTGATGACACTGATACTCCCTCTGCAGCTTTCTCTGTTTTTGTACATGCCAGTCTTGATGCTTACAGGAGGCATCTGGAAAACTGTACTCTAGACATGTTGATGCCAGTGATCATTTGGCTGAATCACCGAAAAAGAAGCGAAGGCAACTGACCCACATGCCCATTCGAGTAGGGGAACAGTTTCGTGGCATTGATAGCTCTGCAGTCAGTGTGACATCACACTTATTACAAGGAAAGGTGTTCAATGTGCTCACTGCATGCAACGAACTTACAAAGAAAGACATAGAGACCAAAATTGTTGAGAATGGAGGCACAGTTGTACAAAATCCAGGTACTTTTGTAACAATGTTTTCTGGTGCTGGTCATACAGTATGCCAACTCAGTTTCTGGCATCTATCCCTGTACCTGTAACATTTGTGTGTTAATTACAACTTCGTTTTTCCTAAAGTACAAGCATATTCTTAGGTCCTGTCTGGATACTTGTAATGGTGTGTTTACAGTAGTGTAGCTAAGATTTTTGGGCCCCTGTTCAAAGTTTACAGCTGAGCCTTTTGTATCCATGAGGCACATCAGCACTTTTATAAAATTGTCATGCTTTTTAAATAATGATGTTCCTTTAAATCATGTTTCCTACAATTATATGCAGAATTATTATTATTATTATCATCATCATCATCATCATCACATCAGGTACATCAGTAGACTGTTGGCAAAACATGCATTGAACATGTGTGCCAATCCAGACACTACTGGTAGTTACATTAACTCAATTCTTGGAAGCTTTGACCTTCTGTTCTTTTATCAAGAAACCCCTGAGTTAAGTTCTGATTTTTTGAGAATTATTTCTTTATTCTTTAATATCTGTTTTGGCTGCTTTTTCTGTTTGATAGCTAACATAGCAAAATTATTAAGCCCAGTTTGGCCTATTGTATTCCTGTTGTAGTATTTTACTGTGTAGAATTTACTAAGTGACCTAACAGTGGTCACTATTAACAGAAGCATAAAAAAAATTACATGATAACAATTTTGGTAGCTCAGAAAATTCACTTTCCAAACAACTGATTTTGTACGAAGGATTTCTTAAATTTCTTAATCAACTTTTTTTTTTTTTTTCAGTGAAGCCTTTTGTGAACAAGGCAACAAACTGATTAGGAAATTTGGGAGATAACACTTTTGGATGTTTTTGATTGAGATTATGCAAATTTTGTGTTACACATTGTGTGGTGGTGTACAGAGCCATTACAGTTTCAAACTGCCATTTTGGTCTTTTGGTGTGTTAAGTTTTGATTATTGAGTTATATAAAAGATAAAAATGTTTCTGCTATTCACATTTGGTTGTCATATAAATTAATGTTCAGTTGTGTGACGTGGCTATTATTTTTGTCAGTGAATTTTGGTATGTACAATTGTATAAGAATCAAGGAACTGACTTCCCTTACGTCCTTTTATTTTTGTTTAGGACGCAATGTATTCTGTGTCCTTACTGGATGCTACACACTTCGTGCACGCAACATTGCTTCAATGAATCAGCATAATATTGTCCGTGTAAATTGGCTGCTACGCTGTATAGCTGCTCATGAGTTATTGCCTTGGACACCAGCTGACCTGTTTCATGCTACTCCAACTGTAAAAGAACAGCTGTCAACTGAATATGATGAGTTTGGAGACAGCTACACACAACCACTGACTGAAGATTCATTGACATACGTGTTGGAAAGAGCTGCGTTGAGTGTAGGTACCACTGTAATCTCAGCATAACATTGAAATTAGTTCTACACCACAGAACTCTATTTCTCAAAACATTTTATTTGTACCACTCATTTGACTTCAAGAAATGCTGAAGGAACCCCAGGCCAAAATGTGAAATCTCAGATGAGAGTGACATATAATGTGATTTATTTTATTATATTTCTTAAATTTCCAAATATAATAACAAAGGAACCCAAGTTATTATTGTCTGCAAGAACAATCTTTTGCATAAAATATTGTCTGTTGAGTATCGTGAAGAGGTTTGTTATCGGTGTGAGTTGAGGTTCTCACAGCATATCAAGTTGGGGTGTGATGTCATGTAATGTTGTGAATGTCACTACCATTTCAGATGTACCTGCTATTGCAGCCTCTGTGGTGAATGGTACTACCATTTCAGATGTACCTGCTATTGCAGCCTCTGTGGTGAATGGTACCACCTTTTCAGATGTATCTGCTATTGCAGCCTCTATGGTGGTGAATGGTACCACCATTTCAGATGTACCTGCTATTGCAACCTCTGTCTTCACCACTCTGGTGTATGCAGCAGGAAGCTTTAGTACACACCCACCACAGTATATGGTATCACATCGTAAAGGATCACTGCTTTGATCAGTATTTCAAGTTCTAAAAATTGTGGGATTGTTAGAACGTTAAAAATGTAAGGTTTTGCTAATTGTGATTAAATAAATTTCATTTTGCTGTGTACTGTACACCAAACCATCACCATACATGTAGGTCATGTTCTTGAAAAATCCTGTGAAGCATGAAACCATGATGTGACTTTGTGCAGAAAAATGAGGTTAGGAGAACCAAAGATGCTTTAAACATGATAGTGTCTAAATTAATGATTAGTAAACGCGAAAACATTTGTATCGGTGTTTGTTATAATGGCTGAAATTTGTTAGTGTGATGAAGTGACATAGGGTGTATGGTGGAGGGGAAGACATAAAAAGACTTATTGAAGAAAGACGTGGGCATCAATTGCATGGCCTTCTTCTGCATGTCCCTTTACACCTTGTATGGTGCCATGACAGTGTTCATCTCCATCTTCCAACCATACAGAGAAGGCCCTTGAGCTTGTCAAGGAATGGGTCACGTGGACTTACACAAGCAATGTTTGCATTTGTTGTAACACGGGCTATAAAGTTTCTTCAGATCTTTTCTTCATTTTCCATAATGGGATGAATCACTTATTTGTGTATATGATAATTACATCTGACCACAGCAGTGCTTATTTTCCTCTCCATCAGCACTTAACAGTAAGTTCTAAAAATTGTGAAAGGCACAGTTGAAATACACTGTGTAACCCAAGTTGCTACTGAGGGAGACATGCAAGTATATTCCTCAACTTGCATGCATGAAGAGAACCATGAGTGAATGAAGAACCTATGCTGTGATGTGTGAAAGTTGTCATATTAGTTCTTCCATGACTAAAGAGCTGTGATACAGATGCCCATGAATGAGGATGGTCTGCTGTATCATTCCAATAATGAATGGTGTTTGTATACCTTATGTTGTTACAAATGATAATTTTGATTCCATTAACAGAAAACTGCTCAGAACTTTACTGAAGAAATGTTTGCAGATGTTGAAATGGAATTGTTTTCTGGGCCCAGTCCTTACGGCTTCTTCCGTCCTTGTCAGGCATATATGGACAGATATGTCACGGTAGGTACAGCCCATGTTAGACGTGTGATATATGATCTTTGTTAAAACCATGTTTGATATATGTCATAACCTACCTTCAGGCAAAAGTTGACAAAATAATTAATAAATACAGTGAAATGTTGCTTTAATTTTTCTAAATTCTGTGAAATTTCTGTTTCTAGGTGAGGCACAATATAAACAATGTACTTTGTTGACCTGTGTGGAAGGCTAAGGCTTATGTGTATACACATGCACACACATGTGTGGCTGTGAGAGAGATTGAGAGATATTTATGATAACACTATATATATAGTGATGTTTTTGTAGTTTTTAGCTTTTAGTTTGTTCCTTACCACTGCTTCTGGAATTTTATACTTTGAGAGGTGCAAGTAGGAGGGACAGACATTTCACATGGTATATGCACATGTAGTGTATGCACTATATTCATATTCTTAATGTTGTCAGTTATGTACATCTTTATCTTAAATGCTATTGACTAAGAAATGTTAAACCTGCTTGGGAAGAAACTGGATGAAGAGTGTTGAAAAGTGTTAACCTAGCTGGCAGGTTGAATCTCACAACTGCATTTGATCAGAACATACATTCTGCCTTCATCTTCACATAAAGCAAATTACATTGTATGCGCTGTGCAACAAAACTCCGGCTGTAAGACCAAAACCAGAAGTGATACAAGTGTGCAACTGGTGTCATAATTCCAGTTATATGTAATTTATGTGTATTTGTTCATATGTCTCTTTCTGTACCTTCCATTAATTGCAATTTTTTATGCCAAATAGCAATTATACTAAGACACCGATGTTTCTGTCTAATTTGAATGTGGATTCGTATTAATGAATTGCTGAGACAGTTGGTCATCACACAATCAGTGTTGCATACTTGCATTGAATGTCCTGTATAGAGGCTGGTTGATTCATGGGTATATCTGTGTGGTTGATCACATTCTGCATACATTTGCTGTAAAAGTGTCATAATCTTACAATACGGATGATTCGTTACAGTTCACTTCTATACAAAAGCATTTAGAGTTCTTGAAAACTGAACGTCACTCTGACATGCTGCTTGTGTCATTGCTGAGCATAACCTAAGCTGGAACAGAACATTGCATGTAGTGGTATGTGCAGTTCATGGTAACTGGTCAGCTGCTGTCAGCACAGAAAGTGAGGCAAACTTGAATTAACGATCTTGGTTTCCTAAAACTTTTTCTTCATGAGTGGCCATTTTGTAATATGGAATTTTGATTGATGATAAGGAAGGAAGACTGCATATCATATATGGGGGCCAATAATGGGCAAGAAGAGGAAACATTTTCATTGTTCATGAATTCATGTATTTTTTTGCATCATCCTTTTTTTGAATGTAAATTTTGAATTAAAACACTGCTCAATACTACCTTTTTGTTTCAGTTAAATGAACCAAGGTCAGAGACAAGTCTAGATTTGGATATTGTGGAGCTTGATTTCACTTTCTATGGAGGTCAGATTTCTTTAGAAATAAATGATCAGACCACCCATGTGATTATGTATTCTGAGTGAGTATAATAGTGAATAAAGTAACATGCATTGAAATGCATTTACAGTAATCTCTAACTGACCTTGAAAGTGTTACTGAAATTAATCTGTTATCAACAGTGTAGGATCATGTTATAGGATGGCCCAGAAATAGCACTTTTATTTAAAACTAATTGTACTAATTTTTAAAAAGTTTATGCAAAACTGGTGACCACCATATTAATTCACTTTTCATCTCTGGTCAAGGATACAACACTGCTTACTCATGTATTAATTACCCCACAGAAAAATAGAAAAACCACTTGCTGTAGTAACTGGTAATGTAACCTCAAATTATACTGTTTCTTTAATGCCACGTTGTGTTCCAGTGCTCTGTAAACTGTGTTTTCTGCAAAACTGTGTTGGTGTTGAAAAACTTCTTGCACTATGCCAAATTGAATGTTTCAGGCACAGTGAAATTCTCATAATAGCAGCAGTGGGTTATACCTTAAGTGGAGGAATTTAACACTGAGTAAATTATTGTGGCTTGTCCAGTGCACCCTAAAGCCTCAATACTCTGGAAGTACAAATGTACTTGCCAAACAGTTTACTTATCAAGCATCTCCTCAAAAAGACCCAGTTTCCCTTTTTGTGGCTAGATTTTTTCCATAGCTGAACACAGGAAAGTAACATGTGAACAGTTAAATATGAAACTGGCCTGTAGACTACATCTGTAAATCCCTGAAGCTGTCTTTCTTTCTTTCTTTCTTTCGCTCTTTCTTTTTTATTATTCTCTCTCTCTCTCTTTAAGTCCTGTTTAGGGGCAGACCAGACTTAACATTTTCATTTTCAGTTTTCATTTTGTAAGTAGATTATTTCATATTGGTTTCTACTTATTCCTTCTCATGTTATATTTTAAATTACAGTTCTTATGTATTCCTAAAGGAAGTAGAGATTCTAAACATAAACTTCATGCACATAATTGTGTCTTTGCCCATGTAATGTTAAATGGCACGGTAATGCTTTTCAGATCAAAGAGCAGACTTGATGAGATTAAACGTCTCAACAGAGAGAGAGACCGCAAATTCTACATTGTGACTGAACACTGGGTCTTTGAGTCAGTGAAAAAGAAGAGCAGGCAAGATGAGTGTAATTACTTATTGTAATGGTAAGTTTGTCCTGCTTTTCTGAATGTTTGTTATTTGTAATTTAGGCATATCAGGCTGTTTCAAGTAATCAGCATTAGAGGAAGTTCACTTAAAAGCTGCCACGTATTTATAATGGCAGAAAAGCTTTTCCTCACATTTACAGAATGTTTGGAATGGATGGATAATTTCGGGATTTTAAATAGTACTTAACCCTTCAGTTCTAGCCTTCATATACTGCATTATCTTTTGCAGCAGTTCATTCAAACTGCTCTCCCATGAACATTTTAATAGATATTGTTGCATCATTGTATCATGGGTAAAGATGAAAGTTCTTTTATTGATGTATAAAGGTAGTTCATATGAAGGCTTATGGGAAAGTGAGGTATAGCCCATGCAGACTTAAGTTTAGCACTAGATACAGTTGAATGTTTTACATCATTCTCTGGTCTCTTTCCCCAGGGATACAGCCCCCAGTACCCATTGAATAAGAGGCTTCATGAGCCCTGTAGCCAGCCTGTGCTTTGGAGAAGAGATAAATCATATGCCCCTGCCAGGAATTGAATCACGTTTCCTTTGTCATGCAACATATAGCCTAGTCTCCATACAAAATACATTAATATGGCTTCTACATTTATTAGTTATTTCACATCACAGTAGGTATCTGAAGATTATCATCCAATTTAATAATTTTTTAGGACCTGAGTAACATGAGTGCAGTACACAAAAACATAAAATAATATTCAAAATGTGAACTTAGTTTACACTTGACAATACCATCAATTTTTCAAGAAAATTTGGTTTTGTAAACATGGAATAAGATCCTTAATCTTTTGTAGGGGGAACCTGAAGGGCAGAATGATATGTTGGGCTGCAGTGTACAAGTGAGATTGGCAGAAACAAAATTGCTCAGTTGCTTGATTATATGTGCCTTCAGATTTCTGTGTGCAGAAAGCAATGCAAACTTCTTATGTCATCACCTTCCTATTCTTATGTAATGTCATAATAAGTTTGATAACATGGGTTAATGTTTATGACAAGCAGCAATTACCACAGTTGGAGTTTCTGACTGTCTGCTGAAAGTACACTTTGTACAACAAAACTGAAATGATGCTGGTTGCGTGTTTAGGCACATTTACAAAATTTCAAAAAGCAATTATTAGCTTCATTGTGTCTGTCTGTCCACATTAAACAACTGCTTCCACTGGACAGATTTAACAAAATTTGATATTTGAGTATTTTTTTGAAAATCCATCAAGAAAATTCAACTTTCATTAAAATTTGGCAAGAATAATGGGTAATTTACATGATGATATATGTACCTTTATGATAATACCTTGCTGAATTCTTCTTGGAATGATAAATGTTTCAGACAAATTTGTAGAGAAAATCAAAACACATTTTACGTGCAATACCTTTTTTTCCCAGAAATCATGCTGTTATGAGATAATGTGGGAAAATGTTATAAAAACGGACAAGTCGCAGATGACAGTGTGATAGCCACGTGTGCTTTGCTTGTTGGATAACTAAGTCTACAAACACATTTTCAGAATGTGTTATATTTATTGCTTTTCCATAGCAACATTGATTACACAAATGCACCTCAATGTTACAATATGTGTACATTGCCTATCTTGTTTGTACATCTGTGCACCATGAGGATATTCTGCAAAGTCAGACTGTTGCCCCTTGAAGACTAAAATATACCTACATTTTTTATAACCATTCAATTCATACCTTACAGACCACCCAGTGTCTTGCCGGTAGAGAGACCAGTTGACTGTATACAGATATGATGGCTGTTTATTGTAAGAAATGTACAGAACACATCAGCTCTGTGTAGTAAAATGTAGCATTTTTAATATTAAACAGCTAGTTTTAAACATTTCTATTTATAAATACTGAGATATCTGAAGTCCTATGAATCACTGTATTAGGGGAGGATGGTAGTAGCTCATAATAAGATTATTGCTGATGTTTGAGATGCAACCTGAGAGGACCTTCCAAGAACAACTGAAGTTGTTCAAAATTACAACAACTTCCATGATGTACCATGCCATGCCACAGGTGAACCTGTGACTGAATTCAGAGTAAAGTACATGAGAGTAATTGTTGTAGATGCAGAGGAGAAGAAACTAGAGCTGTGAGATATAATGTAGGGAAAGTAGAAAAACGGTTACATTCTGACCCCTTATCTCCTACTCCTTCACCTTCTTCAGCTATGAGGACTCCAGAAAACACAGAAGAGGACCCTGATGACCTTAACCAGCAGATGAAGGAGATATCCAGATAGAATACTCCTCTGACTAGTTGTACAGCCCCAGTACAGGAGCAGTAACAAAATATTACCTGTAAGAACTTATATCAGTATAGTACCATCTGATAATCCAGAATGTTTGATAATTCAGCACCTGTCCAGTCCCTTGTAAGTCAGGTTGATGAAATTTTGCTGTACTTAATTCCCATAAAAATTTATCCAGACTTTTCTGTTAAACAGTTGGCCCTTTGGTTACTCTTCTGCTCCAGTTTAGTCACTTATTGCTCACATACTGACACAACTCCTGAGAAGCAGGCTGAAAGAAGAGCACAATTCAGTATAGTATATTTTCATGTTCCAGTAATAATTATTTGCTCATGCAGTTTACTTATAAGGTACTGATTTGTACTATATTTTGTGTGTTTGATGAAGAGCTTCCATACTGGGGTGGAAAGAAATCCTGTTAATAGTGATGTTGGTTTTATTGAGAGGTTCAGTATCATCTGAATGGTCTTGTAAGTCTCCAACCCTCGTCATTCCACTGCTTGACTGTCACTTCACTGACAGGTCTTTTCACACCAATATTTACTTCTATATGCACTGGATTACTCAGGTCTATAGAAAATTGGTTGTTGTGTGGGCTGTACTCTTGGTAGTAGTTGTCTGGAAGACATGTAAACAAAAGTTTATATATTACAACATTGTGTATACACAAAGATGCTGTACTGTAGTTTTCATGGTATGCCATGTTTACAACTTCTAACAATGCATGATTTCAGGCTTCTGCCACAAAGTAAATGAGAACTACGTTCTTCTGGGTTATTACGCAGCAAGTAGTCATTTTGGATTGAAGATGGGACCAATAAGTTGTCCCAAATGTCAGTAAGAATTTACCACTACTCGCTGCTCAATAACCCAGAAGAGCACAGTTCTCAGCTTCCAACAAACCAGATTCTTTGAAATATGAAGGGATGACTTCTTCAATGTGAGTAGGTGGGTTCATTTGCTACCATGTTAATAAAAATACAGTAAGGAAACACACACAGTCACAGGAGAAACAATACAGGTAAGTAGTATTACAAAAAACCGTAGAAACATAAGTAATTTATTAAAAACAAATCTTATGGTATGCTGAAACTTTGTAAAAATGTGTGACTGATTGTTAAAGTTTCAGTGTTTTATGTGTCAGATTTGTTTGAGCATAATGTAACTTCTGTTCACCACACTGATGAAGAGAACAGAGGAAAGGAAGTGAAGTGCATCATAATTGTAGAGATAACTGTATCTAGTGTTTCCTGCCATAGCATGCAAGCAAATCTCTATAATCTTTCATTGCCACACATTTTCATACTCATTGCATTCCTTGGCTGTCATATAATGAAGGACACTGAATTCTCATTATTGCATATTTGTAACGACCTCAGTTTTTTTTTAACTTTTAGCTGAAGTGGTATCTTAAAAATAAATTAAATGGTAATAAAATTGTATTAATTATAATTGTGTGTGTGCGTGCGCGCGCGCGCGCGTGTGTGTGCTTGTGTGCACATGCGTGTATGGTTTCATTTGGGGAGGTAAATTGTGCATTCATATAAATGTGTGTGTGCATGTGTATCTTGCTGACTTGTAACTTAGCATTCATTGTGTTTTCTTGGATTTTGCATGCTGTAGTTGGAGTGTACTGGCACAGGAAACTAGTGAACACACAATTTATTTTAACCCTGTATGAAAGTTATCAGATGTCATATCCATTACAAATTGAAAACCAGACCTGTGAGGTTGAGCTTGGAGATGATGTGATTTAGCATGGTCTGATCCATTACAGTTTTCACTTTGGTTGTTGAATTCATCATGAGGCTACGCTTCATCCGACTAATTAGAGGTAGAGTGTACTCAGATACATGGAGTGGAGTGTCATCAGAACCAAACTCCTATAACAGAAGTCACTTGAGTCCATTAGTGTCCACTCCCTAACCCAATAACCTAAATCTTTGTGGAATGAAGTAAAAATTCAATATATACAGTCATTTTCCCATCAGTAATACAATTCTGAAAATATAGCTACAGCTACACATCTATGTAAAAAATTAAATTCTTGACTTGTATGCAGAGATACTTAGAGACAGGCTCGAAAACTGATTTTGGGCCCTAGTCCAACTATAAAGACCAGATTATTGTCCTTTACAGGCCACAGTCCAGGGTTGTTACTGGCCTTCTTACTGGACATAGCACCCTGAGAAGACGTCTTTATTTAATGAGGTTGACTAATCCCTCATGCAGGAGGTGTGGTACAGGGGAAGAAACCTCAGTCCACATTCTTTGTGAGTGTCTAGCCTTGGCTTCACTCAGACATGTATATCTCCGTTCCTTCTTTTTGGACCCTGAGGATATTAAGAGTCTTAAGTCTGGGGGCCATCTGGAACTTTTGTAAAAGAACAGGGCTTCCTTGACCTAGTATCATTATGGGGCACAAAGGGCCCGTTTTAAGGCATAGGTGCATCGGGACATAAGGGCTCCAACCCAATTACTAATCTATATCTAATCTAAATCTATATGTAAAGCAGCTAAGGAAATGACAATTTTTTAACAATAAACCAACTGTATATTCAACAAACACAACTCATATTTGTTTCAAAATACAAATCCAGCTGCATGGTTTGGCTGTTTAATATTTGTCAGGCTGTATGTATGTATGTATGTATGTATGTATGTGTATATATATATATATATATATATATATATATATAAGAAAGTAAACAGATAAAAACTTACAACTGCAATTAGTATTCTCTCAAGGTTGAGATCTGAGTCTTGTTACAGATATATTTAACATCAACTGTAAAAGTCAAATATGAAAGTGCAAAAATTACAGTCAGAAGATCTTTATCTTGTATATATACGTAAAAATGATGGCTGGGGTGTAGCTGTACATCATATAGGAATAAATCTGATCTTGCTGAACAAAGTAAATTTGAAGGCAATGCTGAAGCATAAAATTGTCAAATTCTTGGATATGGTGTCTGTGTTGGAATCATTACTTGTAATTTCCAAACTTTTAATTAAAATGTGAGTATTTAGATTGAAGTGAACCAATTTGTATGTTGAAATTTTGCTTGTAAATGTTGGTTGAAATGTCAAACTTGGAGCTGCTTTATGATAAAACTATTAAAATATTTGATTTGTGTAGTTGGTTTCTGGTGTTCAGTGCATCACTTGTGCTTGTAGTCTTGCTGCCTGCTCCACTGTCGTAATGTGTTTAGGTGAAACGAGGGAGTGTATATTTGTGCGTCATCCCTCTACAGCTACACCCCAGCCATCATACATATATGTGTGTCACACAAAAGTATCTTATGACTGCAATTTTTATACCTTTATACTTACCTTTTACAGTTGTTATTAAATACACATGTAACAAGATTGAGATCTCAACCTGGAGAGATTATAGACTGCAGCTGGATTTATATCTTGATACAAATGTAAGTTGTATATGACGGACATGTAGTTGGTTTATTGTTAATATTTATGACACAATGGGATGAATCACCTTAAGATTGAACATCTTTTTATGTGGGGCTTGACACCGTCTCTGATAATAGTGTTCTACATCTAGTAATAAGAAATGTGGACAGAGATCAAGAGAGAACTTGAATAATCCAGATTAACTGTGTTTGCTGTAAGAGTGTGTGACTGCTTGGTTCAGTAATGTCTTCCAAGAAGGAAACATATTATAAAGTGACATATGAATTGTTTATAGATGACAAAACTTGTTATTCATTTGTCGCAGATGCACTAGTAGTAGTAAGTATAGTGTGTACATGTCAATTCAGAAAGCAGTAAAAGCATATTAGTTTGAATAAAGGTCCTCAGAATTCACCAAACTTTCAGAAAGAATCTAGCTGTCTCTCCTTCTGTTTCTATATTGAAAGCTACTGAAAGTTCTGATATGGTTCCATTTTTTCTTTCTTGACATTCTCTCTTGTAGCAGTTGTGTGTGTGCGTGTGTGTGTGTGTGTGTGTGTGTGTGCATGTGTGTGTGTGTGTGTGTGTGTGTGTGTGTGTGTGTATGTGTGTGTGTGGTGTGTGTGTTTGTGTGTGTGTGTGTGCGCATGCGCGTGCATGTGTGGGTGTGGGTGTGTGTGTGTGTGTGTGTGTGTGTGTGTGTGAGAGCGCAAGTAATTCGAGCTTTCAACACACTATCTCATAA
>Ga0123357_10007587_pt1 | contig 13429 bp, 5 predicted proteins | sample TergutEmb28metaG_FD_89873 | JGI IMG/M metagenome (GOLD analysis project Ga0123357, IMG submission 89873) | Embiratermes neotenicus P4 segment gut microbial communities from Petit-Saut dam, French Guiana - Emb289 P4 | ecosystem: Host-associated > Arthropoda: Insects > Digestive system > Gut ...
AGGTTATATGTGTTATAATGTTATTAGTTGCGATGTGATGATGTGTGCTGGGCGGTGTGTGGGAGGGATGAGGGGGGAGGATGGTGGGTGCAAAATCCCTTAACTTGGGTTCTGCAGAAGCTCAAGGCGAGTAGTATGAACTTACATGAAGTGATCGAGTACATTCAGTAAACACAACACAACGAAAATAAAAACAAACTATAATTGAAGTTGTCTTAATAGCCCCATATCATAAACATAGATCAGTAAGTGAATCTGCACTAAATTAACAAAAAAAAACGTGTTTTGTACAAACACAAAACCTGTTCCATTTTTTTTATTATAATAATAGTCGGTGGGCGTGGGCCTGATTCAGTAAAGATGGCTGAAGGGTCTGCGTTAGTCTGACACAAAACTGCCTCGAGTAGTTGTTCCGATGTATTTGGTTTTGTTATTTGCCGTGCACCATTGAACTCCTTCACCGTGACGACATTCGGAAGGTTCGCGTTTCTTTGATGTAGAGAAGCGAGCATGATGGGTCAGTTTTTGTTCCATCTTACAGAAGAGACTGCACGAGCGTATAGTACATCAGTGACAGACAGTAGTTCATTCCTTCGCTATCTCTTTGCTCTGAGTGACGTGTCACGGTACCGAGAACAGTTACACGGTAAGGTACAGAGCTCTTAGTGCCCGGCGTCCACCATGAAATTGCCCGCGGACACTGTTAAATTGGTAGAAATCCACTTCCCACTCATGACTAGATGCAATTTTCATTTCTTTTTATAAAACCATTTTTATCCCCCCCCCTTTATGTGATGCCTAAGTGATAATAATCTGCCAGTGACGTTTGTTCGTAGACGGATGTCTGAATGAATTCCGTAGCTAACGGAATAATCTCATTAGCTCATTCGTGATCAAAACGCCCGTTTATTGCCAGCGGTTTTCGAAGTGGAGCAGGATACATTGATTTAACATCTCCGTCCGTCCCCACTCTCCGTACTTTCAGTCGTCATAACCTGTATGCTGCCCATGATCCAGATATCGATAACCGAATTGCACAGTTGAGGATGATCTTATTATTTCTCAGTCTAAATTACTTGGTTAAACGATGTGAAAATGAGTTTCCTTTTAAAAGAAATTGAATGTTTCGGGCGCTTTCGCAAAATTGCGAAAAGCGACTTTGAGCTTCGTCATGTCCGTCTACCCCTCTGTCCGTCCGTACGTCCGCATGGAACAACTCGTTTCCCACTGAACGGATTTTTATGGTATCTGTTATTCGAATATTCTTGGAAAATCTGTAGAGTAAATGTAAGTTTCATTAAAATCTGACGAAAATAACGAGTACTTTACATGCAGACAAATATACATTTTGATCATATCTTGCTCAGTTCTTCTTAGAATGAGACGTGCTTCAGACAAAAGTTGTAGAGAAAATCAAAACAGAATTTTATGTTCAACCCCCCCCCCCGAAAATCGTGCCATTTCTGAGATAATGTGAGAGAGTATAGTAGGGCCGGACGGGCCATAGATAATATGGCACATGTGCATTGCGCACTGGGTACCTAACGCTACAAACACGCACTCACAATATGTAGTTCTTTCTGCTTTTCCACGGCAACAGTAGTTGCACGAACGCGCCTCAATCTTACGTTATACGTACATTTCCTGTCTTGTGCTAACATGATTGGGGTTGTGCCTCGTGCGCTGTCGTAAAATTATATGATCATTTCGGTCTGAGACATCGTCCAAAAGCCATTTGAAATTTTCAGGATATTGATGCATATGTAAGGATTTTGTATCTTGCATAAAATATGCCTTACGTTCGCATATTCATTGTGCTTATTTTTTCTGCAATGTATTTAAAATAGTCGAGATTCTTGGAAGTGGGTCGGAGGATAATATTAAAATGTAACCTGGAAAATGAAGACGTGGATGTATAGGATGAATCTAAACATTTTATAATAGGGTTCAGTACAGGAATTTTGTATTCGCGGTGGAGAACTGACGGGTTTCATGAATTCGGGAAGTTTTGTCGCAGGCTGAAATGAAACGTATCGTGCAGTTAGTACATTGTAATTATAAAATTTAATTTTATACTGTCATACATGATGAATATTTATCTCAGTAATTAACCAACTTGATGCACAAAAGTTTTGTTTTACAATAAGTTTATTTCATGCCTCTACATGTTTCGAGCACATGTGCTCATCAGGAGGTCAAAATTGCATTACACAGCCTCTGGTATCATCACACCTATAGGTGGTCGTCTCGTGCACAGGTTGAGAGAGGAGGCATGAAATAAATTTATTGTAAAACAAAAATTTTGTGCATCAAGTTGGTTAATTACTGAGATAAATATACTGAGATTCACGGTCAGCAAAACGCCAAAAAATGAAGAATATTGTTTAGGGATCGGAATGTGTCACACTCATACACGTGTACAAATGTGAGAGGAACATTCGTAATTCGAACGTACATACGTTTTCGTACGTAGTTTTTGAAATTATCTAAATTGTAAGCAAGAGAGAAACATTTGCTGAAATATCTTCTGCGCCCGGTTCTTTGCTTCTGTTCAAATCTTTCGTTTGTAGGTTCGCGTATGTAAAACCTCAGCTACAGATTGAGACTATGCGCACGACGATGTAGTCCGAGAATTTATTTAGTCTTCCGTCTGCCAGTACATGTAGGTATTTCTTCTCGGAAGCTGCTGGTCGGTTTTGATGACATTTCGCGCTCTAATGTACACAGAATTTTACATAAATCAGAGAAAATTCAGCCCGTATACAGTCATCGTTTGGAGGAGAAAAGTTTTCATTTCTAGAAAGGAACGGTACAGATGCACGTTGTGCGTATCATCTGTATCACGACCTACGTTGCTACGAAGTTCCTGTTACATATGGCGTATTTCAGTTTGCGCGTGGAAGACAACAGGTATTTTCCTGTTCCACAGTAACTGATTATCGTCGTTGTAATGATGACACAGCTAGTCACAATTCTGTTGGTCACGTATAACTGCTGAAGTCGGTTTTTCCCACTGTAAAGAAGAAAGAACGATGTGATTACACTGCGCTTACTGTGCCATGGAAACAGACCTACTGTTCGTAGTAAGGCCACCTAATATTAATATAAAATAACAGTTACTGTTGTGTCGGACAGATTATGGACGTTTTCGCCTTTAATTCTTCCAATTCTACTCGATAGCGCAGTACCGGTAGTCCTACTTACGAAGGAACAGCAAATACTTCTTTATATTTGCCTTGAAACCTGGCTGGGCCTGTATATTACTTCAGTCAATAAGAATTCATATTTTGTCCATGTATGTGTACATCTGTGCGTGTGCGTATGTGTGTGCGTGTGTATGGGGTGGGGGCATTTCTGACAGAGACAGACGGGCGAACTTTCTCTGCAGTAAACTCTCCTGACTCCATATATTGCGTTATGGTTCTTTCAAATCGCGTCGAAAGAAAGAAATTACAAATTAATTTTCCGAAATATTTAAAAATACCTATAAATTAGGAATTCTAGGGAGCTTTTTTTGTGAAAATAAGACCACATTTATATGGCGATGTGTGAAGTTTCTTCAGGTGAAACCCATTGTATAACTCTTCTGGGCGAAGGAGTAAAAAAGAGGTAAAAGGTAAAGTTTTCCCGTTACAGGCCCAACAGGTGGGTAGAGGTATAGCTCTACACTTCCATGACTGCGGCACTATATGGGGTGAGTGGTCAGCAGCACGCCCCGGCCGCACTTTACCACCGAGAAAGACCCGGCACCCATTGTACACGAGACTTGGTGGCCCCCAGGGCTGGTCTGGACGGGCGGATAATGTCGTCCCCACTGGCATTCGATCCCGGACCGTCCAGCCCGTAGTCAGTCGCTATACCGACTGAGTTACCCGGCCCACGGGCGAAGGAGTAGAATTCGTTGATAATCGGGACGACATGGGTATAATATACGCGAGTGCAATGAATACGATAAATTTCCGTTACAGTAAAACTGCTAGTGTGTGTGAACTCGGAGCCTAGTGTAAATGTTGCGTACGAAATTAACACTTTAAAGACGTGAATTGTACTTAAAATTTCCCATCTGTATCGCGCAGTACACACTGCATTTCGTTTACAAAGACTAATCTGTTAATGCTGTATAGGGAAATAAACCGTTGTTTCTTAATAAATCGATATACAACACGTAAATACACTTGTGTGGGCAGTGTGGAGATATTTTGATTGGTTAACCTGATGGTACGTAAAGAAACGACTGTGCATTGAAGGGTAAGGACAATATAGAGAAATGATAAATTTCCCGAGAAGAGTTTTATCACATTCAGTACTATTACTCTTATTCTGTTTTCTCTTTGGTTTATTTCATTTCTAGCAAATTCCGTAAGCATGAATGAATCGAATTGTAACCCAACCAGAAGTATCATTCCGCAGAAAACAGGAATTCTGTCGTCACCGAACCAAACCATTCTACGCTGCGATGCCTGCGGCTGAGTTCGTAATGTTTTGCTAGCACTCGGTACTGCATCATGAGTGCCCGTAATGGATAAAACCGCAGACGAGAATGATTTCAAAACCATTCAAGCCAGAAGGGGTTTACAGTTTCCTCATCTTTTCTTTGGGGTGTGTACTTACGTGATGGTGACCCCTAATATGTGAATTCTAAGTACATTGCAGTGATAATTCCAAAATTGTGTATTATTATTATTATTATTATTATTATTATTATTATTAAGTGATAGTTCAATCAACTTGACTGTCTCTTTTATTATTAAACTTCTTCTGTTATAGAAGGATGCTACGTAATTCGACCTAGAAAGCCATCGTCAGGCAAAAGCGATACAAAATACGTTAAAGGAGACTGTGAATGTTTATTTTTTGAAAGAGATCTCTTCTTTACATAGTTTTTTTTTGTGATTAGTAAAAGCTTATTAAAATCAATAACGTGACTTTAAACAATGCAAATTGTGTTTGTTACTAAAATAGTCGTGTTATTGTAAAATCGTTTTCTGTCTAAAGAACCTTCCAATTTTATATTATTTAAAAATGATAAAATTGTAAAATTGTTATGTAATTCTGTCAGCTGCCTGCTTTGTAACGCCCTTGCTGAATTTGCTTTCTACTGATGTGGTCTTAAATATGATAGTTACCAGACTTTTGGGCTGCGTTTCTGAAGGTTGTAGGATATATCTTTCAACGCCTGCCAGTAGAGCATGCGACTCGAAGTCAGTATGTTACATTACAGACACAAGCGGGTGGTTTATTGTGTAGGGAGGGAACACGTGACCAATCAAATTGCTATATTCTATTCGATTAGATGTAACCATTACGAAGGGTTCACGACATTAGGTCACTGGACCACACATATTTCGCATTTGCGATTCAATTCTTTCCCAGCCGGTTTGTGCTGTCTGCTGGTTTTGTTGGTTTGCCGGGGCGGGAGGGGGGGGGGACACGATTAACTGTTCGCAGTACGCTGGTGGGCAAAGTGAGGGAAGCTACCGTCCGTCTTCAATAGTAGGTCACAAAATGCTGAGTTTGATCGTTACGCACACGGAGGTAAACAATAAAGCAGTTGACAAATTTTGGATTCTCACGTCTTGAAGGCTGATTTTGATCCTCTTTCTGGTAGTGGCACCGTGTAAAAGTGGCCTGATTGTATAGGCCACTTTTACGCTTTTTTTTTCTCTACATTGTTATTGTCACTGCCTTCAGTTCCCGACGCCCTTGGAGCCTTTAAGTGTTAACAGGAAATAATAACGTCGCTGAAGATAGATACATTATTTCCGAAATTTCGAAAATAATGTATCCATATAAGCGGGAACAGAATTGGTAGCCGACGTCATCGCATGTCTTTCCGTTATCAGAACGGAGACGCTAATTAGTTGTCGATGCAGTCCTGTGTGCACGGACTGCCCGCATTTTGATTTCATCGAAGAGACCTGCAGTTGAGCAGTCGTGTGCAGTTTTCGGAATGTTGTAACCGGTCTAGACTTCAGAACGCGTCTCTTTGAATTTTCGACAGCGTGCGAAAATATTGTATTAAAAAAAATCGAAATGTGTATGTAACGAATTTCGTCCTAAGTCTTGTTTCTTTAGTAGAAGTCTGAAAATCAAATCAGAAGGAACATGTTGAGAACGCGGGCTAAATCGGATGCTGTCCTCAGTGGAACATCATGGTTAGGAACACAAACCAAGAGTGGCGATGCACATTTCGCTGTCAAAATGCGTTTTTTCCAGAAATGAAACTGTGTAGGCTGTGTTCAACAAGCTGTCCATCATGCAAAGAAGTAGTCTACACAAAATATAAGTGTAATTCATCTGGCGCAACATATTAAACATTAGTGTCACTACAAGGAACAGCGGAACAGAAGATTATAATTAAGTATTAGTACTCACGATGTATATATATATATATATATATATATATATATATACATACACACACACACACACACACGACATAAAAAATACGTACTATGACAAACATAATAGATTTTATTGCTCTTTATCCTCCCACACTCACCCATGAAAAGGAGAAACCTCATTGCTTCTCATGTATCTGCTCACAGATTTTAGTGCATTTTTAACTTATGTTAATTAATCAGCAATATATATATATATATTGTTTTAAAGAATATCTAACCTACTTATACTCATTATTCGATGTTACAATTTTATTCTAATGATATATATATATATATATATGTGTGTGTGTGTGTGTGTGTGTGTGATTTGGGACCCCACAATAAACACTGTGTGTTCGGCATGTAAGTATATTACTTCCAATTAAGTCTTGTATCAGTCCGACGATGGGGTATTCAATCCGTAACACGTGGTTATTTAGCTTGAGAAAATATATGTTGTGTTTTGACTGAAGAACTGTTATCTCTTAATTACAAATGTAATACATTCAGAACGTGCAGTGAATATTGCATCGGCTTATATTGCAGATAAATGTTACTAGAGTAGAAGAATACTGTCTTCTAGAATGTGACGCCATGTAATGTGGAAATTTACGTACTTTTGAAGGAACTTGTGTATCTTGTGTATCAAATCTGGGGCCCATCCAGCATACTATTCGGTGGATACTAGACACTCTTCCGCGGCTGGAGCACGAAGCTTATCACCCACCACACTGCATCAAGGTGCTCATATACAGAACTGTAGACTAAGTGTACTGGCATTCTGTTTCATCAAGATCTCACAAACATTCTGGAGTTGCAATAAGCGCCAGACGGAGAAATGTGGTATTCTGCATTTTCGCCTTGAACGCACGGTGTGTCCATTACTCGAATATCGATATATGAATACCCTATACAACGTGTAGTATAATTAATAGTCCTAGAATCATAATGAAACTACCAACTGAATACGGCAAGGTACTGATACATATGTATCCCAGAGTTTGTTGGCGGCTGTCCACAGTTCTGTTTGTTATATGAGTCGCTGCCCCGAGTTTAAGTGATGTATTACAGAAAACAGAGATTCACAGTCTGGCGGAGATGGTTTTATGAATCAGAACCTTATAGAATGAGATAAACAGTTTTATTCAGTTAAATATTTACGTATCTGAGAAGAAATGCATTCTGTCGTCTGTTGACATTCCAACACGTATTTTTCAATGCTTACGTTGACGACGAAATGCAGACATAATTAAGTTAAGTGACATATTTTAAAAACCGCTAAGCAGTCTGTAACGTAATCAGTAAGTGAACGTGAGATACTTCATGAACTAACTTTGTGACGTTATTTAATCCTGACATGTTTCGGCCCTTTGACCATACTCCAGTGGCACAACATAGCACATCCGTTTGCTGCTGAAGTTTGAATTTTAAAATTGTAGCGGTTGATTGATATTTATGTATTGTCTTTTTTTCTCTCAGTTATTCGGCCGTAGCTATGTAATTACTGTCTCCACGGTACGTCGTTACTTTAAAGAACTGCAACTGCGAACCGCAGCACCACGGACCTTATGCATGTCCTGTGAATTATTTAAGTACGTGTTACAGACTAGCTGTAATGTGTATAAGCTGACTGAGACAGTCAGCGTGAGGTTTTGCTGGTAGTGCGTGTGTCAGTTCTGCTCCCTCACAAGACAGTTTCTTAAACTGTAAAACCAGCCTAGCAACTCACTTCTAGTATAAGCAGGGACAGTAGATTGCTAGAAGACCTATAAAGAATGGCGTTTTGTGTAAGATTAATAGAAATTTAAGAAAAATATTTGTGCCTTTGTAGGTATCCTCCGTACCGAAAATACCGATAGAGTGAATTTATGTTGGGGCCTTGCGTCTCTGTCGAAGGGAGACTCTTGCTAGCTCCGTGTAGTAATGGTTGTGTTAATAAACACCTGGCCGTTTGCTTTCAAAACGGTCTTGAAAGCTGGTAATTCACTGAGCATGGGGGCGATGTTGGCCTCAGCTTCAAGCAGCACTCGTATTAGATGGAAATTTCTCATTTAGACGGGAATTTAATCACGAATATTGCGTATGAGACTGGTCCTCTGACCTACTGACTTATGGACAGACTCGTTGAACTAGTATTTTGTGACTTGTCAAGATGCTGCTTACGACCTTTCGCTCAAATGACATCTACTATGTTTATGTTGACTTTCATCGTAGAACCTACAATAGAATGTACTGTGTGATACGCAATGCTAGTTTGATCCTGTACCAGACCTAGTTTTAAACTGCGTTGCAGCCTGTACAGAAAGGATACTGCTCGTGGTAATGTAATTTGTCTGCACACGCGGTTGCAAGCCGTACACAGCGTACGGAGCAATGAAGGCGGTGGATGGATGATGCAGCAACATCCGTACCCTTCATTGTGCTAAGTATAAATCTGCATAGCTACACGTGCTGTACGTGCTACCATTTACGTGTAAATGTCACCTTCCAAATATCCGCTTTCTCACAGCGGTGTTGCCGACGGTTTAGGTATTCTGGGATGTTACACCGTTACCAGTCAGCACGGCGTAACATCGAAGGAGCCATGAATCTACTTTACGTCAACGTGCACGCTATCTCCGTCGTGATTGTTAACATTACCTTCTGAAACATCTTTTTGATAGTACTTCCATTACTGTCTTGACGTTGCTATGAATTTGTTCCCATGTTTCAAAACAACACCCTTTGTATGTTTTTGTTTTTTTTTTAATATTCTGCAATATCGATTTGTCTGACCGTATTTGGTAACTACGATGTATACCGAACCTTGACGGTAATATGCTTTTTTTTATGTTTTGCTGACCGTGCATCTCAGTATATTTATCTTAGTAATCAACCAACTTGATGCACAAAACTTTGTTTTACAATAAGTTTTATTTCATGCTTCTACATGTTTCGAGCACCATGTGCTCTTCATCAGAGGCTGTATAATACAATTTTGACCTCCTGATGATGAGCACATGGTACTCGAAACATGTAGAGGCATGAAATAAAACGTATTGTAAAACAAACTTTTGTGCATCAAATTGGTTAATTACTAAGATAAAGGTAATATGCTTGTTTGACAGTTTTGAAGGAACAATTAGGTATTGTTATAGACAGAACTATATCATTGTTGTTTTGGCCTATGAATGATTCCAGGCTCACAGCCATTGTTTCGGCGTTTTTTTGGGGGGGAGGGGGAGGGGGGGGAGCAAAATGGATTCTTACCACAGTAGTGAAGGATGATCTGAATAAAATGTTTATCTCATATTTCGCTTGCCGCTGAGATATTTCAGGACGCTTTGTCGTGGAGTTTCTTGATCCTCATATCTCCGATCAGAAGCATTGCCACTTAATCACTTTCTTCCATGTTTGGAACATTTTCGCGGGATTTCGTTTGAGCGTAGCTCGATAAATGTTTGTGGGAACAAACGTTCCAGACAAACAGTGGGGTACATGCATTTACAACCAATACGTTTTTCTGTTTGTCGTACGGATTGCAAGATCATTCAGTTGTAACGCTTAACCTACTTTACCTAACTTGGTTGATATTGGCAGGTCGTGTGTGTTGGGCGACAAACTCGTTAGAAGTGTTTGTGGCAACACAAGGAATATTAACCCTTTGACGCCTAACGACGACTATAGTGGTCGTACCGCACCGCTAACCTCTAAATGTTGTATTTTATATATTTATTCAACAATTATAGGTACTGAAAATTTTAAACATCGTATATACTCTCCGTTTTTTCCTCTTCAAAATGCAGTTTGTTTCATAAATATAACGTATTTGGTTCCCGTATTATTCACATTTTATATACAGGGTGTGCTAAAACTAAAAAAATAATTCCGGCGCCAAAAGGTTAAACCTGTGTTGTTTCAGAACTGTAATACGATTCTTTACTCTTTGTCCTTAGTTTATTGGATAGTACTTCTAGTTGCTCACTTCATGTAGCGTATATTCGTAGTGAGTAAATAGTTGGAAATCGTGCGAGCGGCGACAGCTTTGACCTAATTTAAGGCATGATCCCTGCAGGGAGTGGGGAAAACGCAACGGAGATAGGTCGTGCCATGGCTGAGTCAGTCCCCGTCCTGTCCCCGCGCTTGCCTGGCTTCGGTTCCGAGACAGTCCATGTGCGATTTATGGTGGACAGAGTGGCACTGGGACAGGTTTTTCTCTGAGTACTTGGGGTTTCCTCTGTCTTCATCGTTCGACCAGTGCCCCATTTTCAGTCATCCATCGTATCACCGACGCTGTATAATCTTGGTAAATGACAGTGTTGTTAAGTGACACAACTAGAAACACGAATGATACAAAGGCAGGTTAGCCAGCCTGTGTGCCGAAGGTTATATCATACCTCCGTGCTACGAAACAGTAGTGCTAACTACTACGTCGCGACGTACAGCATTGTTTTAAGACATTCCCCCCTTTGTTTGCAAACACGTGCTGGTCCCTTTCCACATAAAAAGAGAAGGTAAATTTCTGTCAGTGCACGCCATGAAAGCATTTGGAAGAAAGGAGATATATCCCCACTTGTTTTTCAACCTCGGCGCTAGATTTCGGTATGATCAGCTTTACTCACCGGCCGCTTTATCTCCTGGTGCTGCGCTCCCGGAATCCATTGAATAGAAAGCTGGTTGGACCCAACAGGGATATTTACGTTTTTGAGGTAGATAAAAATCTCTCTCTCCCTTACCGGGAATTGGGACTATTTATTGGTCGTCCAGCCCGCCGGTCACTATACCAATTGAGCTGTTCCAGCTCCCACCATTTCCCGTAACAATATAAAAACGGTACTTTTTTTTTTACACGTGAAAGTGTCTAGCTGTTAGTCTGGCCGTCAATAATGCTTCGTGTGTCTTTTCAGCTTCAGCTTTCTCTCGCGTTATTACAAGCCTGTAGTCATTCTTGTCCGAACATAGTCTCGCATACCACAGCGCAGCATGAGTTTTAAAAGTCTGTACGGCTGACAGAAATGGTGTTCACATCTTCTGTAACCTATTTTTATGGTGACCCCAAGCTAAGAAAGTTTATTGAAATTTGGTAGGGTAAGAAGGCGTGGACTCTTAGAAAACGCTTATTCGTTTGTAGACTGAAAGTCCAATGTGGACCAAGTAATTATATCTTAGCTGTTAGTGGCAAACCCACAAGTGCAGCGCTGGATATGTAATTGTAATAACGATAGGTTTCAAAAAGTAATTCGTTTTCATGCATTAACGTTTATGCGCAGTTTTAAAGTTGTAGGCATGAATAATGTGTAGAATTTTTAAGTCACATGTGTGGAAGCATGTGAAAGAGAGTATCAGAGTTTCTGCGCGGTCGTTACCTACAGCTTTCCACAGTAAAGCTGCTTTGTAATACATCTCTGCCTTAGGCGTCGTGGGTTTCCCTTATCGTGACGTGTCGTGTTGAAAGTTTAGGTGTCATTGCATTCGTCAGGCAATAACTGTTATTCTGTTCACAGTTTTGCAGCAATAGCTGAAGTTATTGGATATAATGTGAATAAATGTGGTAATTAGGTTGAACTAAACATGAATGCCTTGCGTACTGCATCTGACATGTGAAAGTTGTGTTTAGTCACTTGTGTATGTATGTGTGTTGTATGTTTACATAAATCTGAGATATTTTAAACTGTTTCTTGGTTATGAAATATCTCAAATGAAGATGCCACTCATGTAATGGCGAGAGTGTCTGCTAACACAAATCCAATATTGTAATTAATTATTTATTTGTTTTCCGTACAATATATTTAATGCCTGTTAGGCCGGGAGGTAGGCCCCCTGTATAAGGCACATTTAACTATATTAGAGCTTTATTCCAGACCACGGGATCTCGATCTTATTTCTCAATATGTTTGTAGAAACAAAAGTAGATGCTTACGTATTCTGGACTGCATTAATGAACGGATACCTACAGTATCAGAGACTACTGTATGTCTTGTGTTCATCACCTTCAACGTCAGTCCCACGGCTGTGTTCCTGCAGGTATGTTCTTTGTAGGAACATCGACATTTTTGGCTGGTTGGTATTTCGCCTGCTGACAGTTTTCGTGATCATGATGACTTGTTACAGAATGCACACTTTTTCTTGGATCTGTGGCATCCGCTGCAGGTTCCGCTGTTTGCGTTTTACCCATTGTCCGTAGGCCGCGTTGTATTGCCGACCGTCTGATTAATGAAATTGAGTGATATAAGAATAGATTATTATTTTTGTTAGTAACATTATTAAAGTGGAGCTTATATATATATATATATATATGTGTGTGTGTGTGTGTGTGTGTTTGTGTGTAAACACGCACATATTTTGTGTTTAACGCTAATGCGCATTTTTTTATGGAAGATTATGAACTGTATGGGCTACCATCAAAATCATTATTAAGTGGCTGAATTTCAGAATATTTAGATCTATGGAATGATAGCCCCTTTCGCCCGTTTTCTGGTTTGAGGAGACCTTATTTTAGTTTCAAATTGCCGCAGCGTTCGCTGATCTTGCCTCCACGCACTGGACAGCTTAACCTGTTCCGGTCTTAAAATTGTTTCCAACTTTCCTTGAGCTTACAGTTAATCTTGTCACGTAGATTTATCTTCGGCTGCCTGTATTCATTATATCCACTTACTGTTGCTTTCAGTCTTTTTAAAAGGGCCTATACAGCATCGCATTTAAATGTCAACAACAGGTACTTCGCGTCTTTCAGTATTGCCCCATTTTTTAGTAATGTCTTCGTTTCTGCTTCTTGTTTAGTTCTGCCCCCAACTGTCAGTTTCTCAAATCCGCACTTTAAGTTTGCTTTAACCTGTATTTTTTAAATTATTGTTTTGAATATATGTGGGCATTTTATTACAGAAATGTGCTTATGTCATTGTGCTTACATTTAAAAGCTGTATTTAGTGTAACGGCCATATTAGGCTATAATTGTTGACGTATCATTTTGTTGCAGGTAAGTACCGATGTTTTGAGATACGTGAGTTGAGCCGTATTTTGTAACATCTTCAAGGTAAGAAATTGCCACCTGTATTTCAACTGAACTG
>Ga0123357_10007588_pt1 | contig 13429 bp, 4 predicted proteins | sample TergutEmb28metaG_FD_89873 | JGI IMG/M metagenome (GOLD analysis project Ga0123357, IMG submission 89873) | Embiratermes neotenicus P4 segment gut microbial communities from Petit-Saut dam, French Guiana - Emb289 P4 | ecosystem: Host-associated > Arthropoda: Insects > Digestive system > Gut ...
CCGAGTTTTTTCACGGGACATTTAAATTTACGTACTATACCAGAAACGCTTTAGAGCGTTTAGAGGGGGAGGGGACTTTTAAATCTCGAGCGCTTTGGAGCGTTAGGGAGGGGAAAGGGTTAAATGGTTGAGGCTGAATTTAGGGTACTATTTTGGCATTTTCCTGGAGTGACAGAGGAAAACTACAAAATGATTCAGACAGGATGACTGGTCTCTAGGCTAGGATTTGAACCAAAGACTTCCTGAATATAAAGCAGGTATACTAAACACTTAGCCATGACATTCAATATTTACTTGCAGCTGTGTGTAAATGATTTCAGTGCCTACAGTACAAAGCTGTGAGCTAACTTAAGTGCCAACAGCATACAACAATGGACTGGTGAAAGTGCCAAGAGTATATGGCAATGGAGGGTTCGTGCTGATAGTATATGGCAGTGAACGGGTTTGAGATCATACATATTATACTTTTTATTTAAATACTGTGTCCCATATTTCTTTCATTAGTGTCAATTTTTTAACTATTCATCCTGACTCTTTTGTACTGAGATGTAATGTTATGTATTTTATTTTCCACTTCTGCCATGTCACTTTCTACAACTCACAACTTTTCATGAAGGTATTCCCTTTGTTCCTTTTTTTTCTTTTCTGAACACTTTCTCTTGTGAATCCCACAGATACCTCCCTGTTTTATTTTTCTGATTACTGATAATGTTGCAGGGTCTTACCATTTCATTTCATTTCATTACCATACATAAATAACAAAAGGTGTGCATGGTAAAAAATAGAGTAAATGTACAAGTTACATTATATAGAATGTTATAATTCATCACAAATTACCATGAATTTGCCCTACATACATCTAAAACAACTGATTTGTATTACAGTTGACACATAAATGTTGCAGACAATCCAGAACTTGCAACACAAACACAAATTTTATACAAAAAGTTCCCAGTGCAAACCTAACTGAAACTTAATTTTAACAAGCAATCTTTTTAGTCCAGTGCAGTTGGTTGTTCAGATATTTCCTTTCACTTCATACTCATAAGGTGAAATTATTAGTTACAAATTTATTGCTCTCATCAGAAGCAGCTAATAAAATGGAAATGGTCATGTTAATGACAACAGACCCATGGATCTTATCAATATGGCACATTTTCTTAAGTGTACAAAAATTACAAATATAATAACCCTAAATACCTACCTGGCATATTATTTGTAGAAACCCAGTGATTTTGAATTAAATAATTCAAAGAATAACATGATTTAAACCAAAAGATTCATATGGCTTTAAGGGGTTCTCATAACGGTATGGTCATAATCATGACAAAACTTTTGGACATTATCCACAGTCCGAGATTAAACACTCTCAGTGTTACGGGGGCGGCATCTTTTTTTCAGGTGGAACAGAGACAAGGGAGAACCTACAGATAGTCTCAATCCATGGAGCTAGCCCCCAAACCCTGAATTTTTTGATCTGGGACAAAGGACAATGCCAAAAATCTGGGTCATCACTCTCAAAAAAGTTCATGAACAAAAAATTTATATGGAATAAAAAAATGAGATTTATGTGATATTTTCAGTGCTGGCAGATGGATGATAATCCCAATGTTACCATGAGACAGCAGTCTCTACATGAGAACATGAAACAGACTTCTAAATTCATTCCCCCTAAAATACACTCTTTCTTTCTCAGCTTTTTGACTTACTGGAGGAAAAGAATTCAGTTTGAACATAAGTTACACAAAATAAATCAGAAGTGTGTTCTAAAGATTTCAAGAGGAATAATGTTGTAAATACCTACATTTTTAATTCAGTACATACAAACACCTAAATATACTCTTGACTGTATAACAGAGTAACAATTTATAATTTAGAGTCAAGTGACAAAGGCAAAGGATAATGCTAATGCTGTGCCTTCCTCCTATTTGATTTGAAATTTTGAAATGTTTCTTTATGTTTAATGTTGATTCAGTTCTTTATTTTGGAAAATATGGTGCTATACATGGTCATCAAATGTTTCTACTTTATATTTTATATCCCTGACATTAAGTCAAAAAGCTTATGGGGGTATAAAATGTTTCATTTCCTGTTAAACAGTTCTGGTACACACACACACACACACACACATACACACACACACACACACACACACAAAGGATGGCCAAATTAATTTGCACATAAATACACTGCCTACTAGATCAACATTCACGACATTATTAAAACACTGAAATACAATCAATCCTATGCAACACACACATGACTGGATAAATTTTCACAAAACATGAGTGAGTGAGCTGATGATTGAGCAAGCGAGCCAGCTGCAAGTCAGCCAAAACATCTAACTAACAACTTGAATCAAGATGACATGTCATGTTGATCAGAACCCAAATACCTTCCTCTACCTCCTCCTCCTCCTCTATAGTCGTACACTTGTGCGCTTCATCAACATCCATGCTACTAGAATTATTCAGAGCTAATCTCTGCATCTTGTGGACCATTGCAATGGCGTGCATCAATTGCTGTGGAGAAACAAACAACAGTTTGATGTTCACTCCAGGAAGGCTGCTGCAGTATTCACTAGTTCTTGCAGTCTTCTATATTCACATGTAGCACTTGAAATACTTCTAATATAAATCTGAGAGTTCTTGCTGACAGCAAAGTGAGACATTGAAAAATACAATTTTGTGGATCATCTGCTCTACACATATAATTTTTCTAAAGGATTTAACTTGATCAAGTGTACAATCCTAAGTAATAAATACAACACGTCAGTCGATAACACAACACTTTATTTATATACAAAAATAGTATATTTTGTCAGGGCAAAATGTTTCAAACTTGTAAGGTCATCCTCAGGCCCTCCAAGAAGACAAATACAAGAGTTACGTTTCATTGCATTGTGGGATCCCAAATGCTTCCAAGTTTTTGTTAGAGAAGTGTAAAATACATAAGCTTGTATATGTTGAACTTGTGTCACGGCTTTGAGATAAAATTGGAACCTTATACTACTACTCCAGATAAGGTTCCAATTTTATGTCAAAGCCATCACACAAGTTCAACATATACAAGCTTATGTATTTTACACTTCTCTAACAAAAACTTGGAAGCATTTGGGATCCCACAATGCAATGAAACATAAACAACTCTAGGATCTGTCTTCTTGGAGGGCCTGAGGATGACCTTATAAGGTCAAAACATGTTGCCCTGACAAAATATACTATTTTTGTATATAAATAAAGTGTTGTGTTATCGACTGACATGTATTTATATGTTATAACACTTCGGGATGGAAAACATCAAACAATCCTAAGTAAACTGTCAACCTTGTAATATACAGACAACAATCTGCAGTAGCTCAGAAAATGTGAAGATTTACCCCTCCCTCTCTACCCATCTAAAATCTCAATAAAACATTCATCATGTATAAATTCTCTACAAGACATGCAGACTAACAGACAACTAAAAATTTTTGAACAGCTGCAGAAATAAGTCTACCTGAAACCTAACTGGTAAAACATGGATGAAAGAGATCGATAAGTTCAAGGATGTGTTATTTAAGCAGTGTCTTCCTTTACTGTTTGTGTTAGCAAAAGAGACAAATTATATGAACCAGTGACCACACTCAACAAAGTAAAATTTATATGTTTTGCAAATAAAAGTTATTGTCTACAGTAATATTCAAACATAAAAACTTGAAATCAGAATGAAAATAAGCAGCAAATGATGGAAAAATAATAGAAATATATGCTTCCTTTGTACATCTAGCCTCAACAACATGGCACAAAGAGCTTTTCAAATATACGCTTAAATAATATAACTGTACAGTTTAAATCAGTATTTCTGTGAATGTAATATGTGAGCACATGCAGTTGTGCATGCAAACCCACATCCCCCCCCCACACACACACACACACAAACTTATGCCTGTACCATGACTCAAAATAACATATTTGGCTCCAAACAATACTAGGCTCCTGCCTTCTTCATTCAGCTATGTGTGAATGTCGATGATAAAGCTGTGTAATTTTCATCACTGCTTTGCACACAACCTAGTCACATATCAGAAAATTAATCAACTCTAATCTAGGTTCACCTTTAAATTAAGACGGCATACTTGTACTTATACATGCCTTGAATGCATACAAGATGGAGGGGCTGGAGATATATTTCCACTCTTTCTGAACATTGGCACTAGACGGAGGTGAATGGTTAGTCTCATGCACCTGCTACCTTGCCCCGAGGAAAGAGCCTCCAGCACTTATTAAATAGGAGGTTGGGTGGGCCCAAGGGCTGGTCTTGAAGTTTTAAAGAAGAAATAAATTTTCTATCCCTGCTGGAATTCGAACCACGGTTTAGGCACATATACTGGTATCTTTGGTCAATAAATATCTTGCATAAAAAACACTAATGAAAGAAGGCAGAGCAACGCCACATATGGAGAAGTACGAAATAATGAATTATTGAAATTATGATAGCAGCTGCATAGTAATATTACCTCAGTGTGAAACTTGATGCTCAATATTTGTTGAACAGAGTATACCTACTTTCATTGCATAATGTGTTAAAGCTTCAAAAACAAAACTGACATCTAGTTTTGTCAGTCAAAAGAATGTAAAAATAAACATGTACTATAGAGATCCTGGTCAAAATGTAACTGAAAGTGGGAGTAAAGCACCAAGCTGAAAACTAAAAATGTTACTATAAAAGCAAATGAAATAAATGACTTGGAATTGTGCACTGATATTAATAATAATAATGTTAAATAAAGAGGTAAGTTATCATTGCAAAGACTAATATTCTGGTATGGGTGTACAGAGAACAGCATAATACACAGAAGTTGATTAATTCCCTGTGTCAAAACATTAGACACCGAAGTTCCGCAGCGCTCATAATACATCTAATTCTCCTATAGTTATGATTTATTATTATTCCATCTCCGACTTTCCTGCAATCGTATTTCTATTCGCTTCTACTTTTTATCTATACTGCCTCACTCTTCATGTGATTATTTGTGTTTGCCAGCTTCTCTGTTCTGTGTCCATCAGTCCACATCTTTTATATATATTACTGTTCCTGCAAAAGTTCTTTTTATGCACCTATATCATCATCCATTTTGTCTCATCTGCCTTACTTCATGACTCTCTCAGAACTGATTTAGTTACATCTTTCTCTGTGTGTGTATGTTTATCATTCTACCAGCATCACGTATATCTGTCATTGCATCTGTGGCTGATTGCATGCCAATTTCTTTCTTTTCCATTCACCCTTCTTTGTTGAACAGTTATCTGCATCAGGCAGGTACACTCCAGCCACTGTCCTACATGTGTCTGATAGCACTTAGTTTCATTGCCTTATGGATATGACTGATTGAACCATATTAAAATGTTAAAAATAACTTCTGGCAGTATTTTCACATTGTAAATTTACTCCCTTGTGAAAAAGAGTGGAGGAAAAAACTCGCCTTACCTATACAATTCAAAATGACCACTATAAAGATATTTGTAAAAAAAGTATGAAACGAGGAAGCAACTAATTTATGCCCTTTGAGGCACGTATTAATCTGTCCAAATTCAGTTAAATGCAATATATTAGAAAAATAACTCAACTTAAACTTTTACCACGTCTCATGCAGCAAATTTCGTATACAGTGTATAAATGTCATTTCAGTTAACTAGTTTTACCACAACAGGATGAAGTAAATTTAAATAATGCTTATTTCACTGTGATTGTTGTCATGTGATCCCCACAAGTTTTACCATTACCATTAATCATTACATTAGCAACACTCTCAACATTCTATGCAAAAGGCATTTATCTACATGCTGGGCAATGTACAGAAATATACACGAGATCATGACAGGATTTAAAAGTGAGAAAATGTGTAAACTTGCAACTTGTTACAAACTGCACAATTACTACCAATACACCCAAGTGAAGAAACAACTGCAAATATATAAGGTAATGTTTAGAAAGAACTCTTGTATGTAGGCATTTAAAGAAAGCAGATGTGGAAGCCATGTCAGGTATTAGTGAAATAAATTGAATGTTTCATTACAAGAGCTCACTATAGAATTCACAGGTATTACATATCTAAGCCCTATACGAAAATATGAGACAAATGCTGGCTCACTAACAGCAGTCACTAACACGCTAAAAACCCTGTGAGGTTAAGTTACTGTAACATTATGGACATTTCCATATTCATAAAATAAAATAACACAACACAACACTAAACAAACTAAAATAACTAAATAAATATGCAGCCACTTAGGAAACTCAAGTCACAACAGGTCAATAAAAATATTTTCTACTGCCTTTTTACACCCAGTTTATCACAAGACTGAGTTTTGAAATATGACATCAGCAGCAAGTTACTGCTTCTACCCTCACAAGTAACCTTAAGTCCCACGCTGGCTCAGAAAGTAAACTTGTCTCAGACGAATGGACATATCTAAATGTATGACAAGACTGAACTGTGGTGTAAAATAAAGTGAAATTTAGCAATGAGCAGAGAGTACATATATGCAATACATTTTAAAAGTGTAAGTAATGTAGGAAATTGCAAAGAAAGTTTCACAAAAAATTTTCTGGTAGTGCTCTTTATGGGAACAGGCAAAAGAACAGTTCAGGTGCACCAGGATCAACATTAGACAGACAGAAGACCCTTTTGCAAATTGTACAAACTGAAGAAAATTGATGATACTGGTGTTTGATTAGAAGCAAGCCCATAGAAGTCATTTCGTCTGAGGTGTCTTCAAAATGGAAAATCAAAAAGCCCATGCCCCCCCCCCCCACACACAAAAAGATAATCCTCATTCATTACAATGAATTAAACAAAATATTCAGCATGAAATTTCCATTATTCCATGAAACTGCAGCATGTTTGTGTCATACAAGACACTGTTCAGACCTGTATCTGCCTTCAGTGCATCTGTCGAAGGTACAAAAGGGAGTGTATCACTCAGGAATCAAAGTCTTCAAATGCTTGCCTCCAAGGATAAAAAGTTTATCTAGGGACATTTAAATCAGCCTCAAAAAGGTTTTTTTGGAATGTTCATTTTATACTATTCAAGAATACTTTGACTGGAACTTACTGAGCAATCCTAGTATGGGGAATTTACCAGTAATTAATGATTGCTGATATTGTAGTTTTAATAATTAAATTATTCATTTATTGTATTTCTTTTACTGTTTGTTAAATCTGTATGTGTATATATTTACTTGACAACACTTATATTCTTCCTTTAAGTAAATTTTATTGATAGCTCTTCCATCTACGTGTTAACTATATGTTGTTTATACTGACTATTTCCACATCCACATGAAACTGTATTTCAATTGGATTTATGGAAAATAAAGCTAGCTAGCTACCTAACTAACTAACTAATGAACTAACTAACTAACTAACTAACTAACACTGTAAGCAAGTGTTAAGGCCTGCACTGAGGTCATAGGTCAGCATTTTGAATTTACTTTTAACTAAGGTAGGACATAATGCAGGGGGGAAAACAGGCAGTGACAGTCAGTTTCTACTACTCCACCATGCAGAGAGCTTGCTTTTAACTATGTGAAGGATACAGTCAACTACACACATGATGTGTACTACTGAAACTATCAACATTTGTACTATCACTGCTGAAATGATATGCAATGGCCTCAACAACAGTAAGTTCCTTGTTGTTATCTCTGAAATCAGTCACTTTATGCTAAATACATTCCCACAGATGGCAGCCAAACTCAAATATACTTGAGTAGTCTGTTTTTAAGATGCCCTGAAACATGAAACATTTACAGCTATGAAGGCAAATTAACTCCCAACATAAGAACTGAAGTTTTTCATAAGTCACCAAGTTCTGACCTCTGAATGTTAGCAGAAAGGTGTAAAAACAGAAGATACTCCTACCTCCACATCATAACCTAGAAAACAGCATTATTAACAAAGAAGAACCAACAACAAGAAGATCAGAAAGTGAACTGATTTACAAGTGACAAATGCACAGGCACATATACTATACTAGTCTAATCTAGGGTTCAAATCCTGGACTGATTTTCTGAGATGTGATGCAAACTACATGATTGAAATCATCCTGGTTTGTATACAAATAAATAGCTTTAAATTGCTTAGGAATTTTGTTTTATATATCATTCAGATTCTGCCTGGTTGTGTGATGCAGCAATCTGATCCTTTGTGTCATGGATTACTGTCCATTTCCAGATTTTGGCAGAAACATGATGGTAGACTTAGGACTCACCTAATAGTACTCATACGCCAAATGATGTCATAGTGGACAGAAAGTTGTTTGTTACTTCCCACCAACAGAACCCCAAAAAGCAACCCTTTATTTTCTGCCTCATCTAGACAATTCACATTTCTGGCCAATGCATGAGAGCTCTGCAGCACATCTCATTTAGCATTTCTGGGGCAAGACAGCAACTCTATTTGAGCTTCTGGAGGAGCAGACATCCACACACAGTATGAGTAGTGACTGAGTTTACTGTGTGAAAATCTGACTGGGTGATTGGCGAATTAGGCATTAATTGAACAACTACGCTCAGACACAAGCTAACTAGCCCCCCCCCCAAATATATATATATATATAAAGAAGCAATGATTCTACACTAATTGTGTTGTCTTTGCCAGATGTACAGATATACAATCAGTGCCTGAACTGATGATGGTCTGTTATATTTCCTGTAACCAAACAGTCCGGCCACCCTGAGAAAAGCAATATATTCCAATATTTGCCATCACTTGCGTACATGCTCCCACTTCATTAACTGCAGTACATACTTGTATATAAACAGTGTAAGTGGTTGGATATAATACTACCTTCCACCGTGATTTGGCAAAGTTCTTCTTGAGCTGTTCGGACACGGTTCCATGAATGTTCTTATTACTGGCAGCATTACCAGATATCCTAAAAAAGAATGAAAGAAGTAAGGAGTGTGTTTCAGAAACTAACATAGTTTTTTACTGTAACAGGTTGTAAATATGTTCCTTTATATTTTGAATTAAAAAACAGATGCTGAGAGACAGTAAGCCTTCAACCAATGCAGAGTTAGGGGGATGATCAATGCATGTTGAGCGAAACCACACTGCCCAAACTTATGGCAAAAATATGGCTATATGAAGGTGGACACTTACAGATCCCACCACTGCTTAAAATACGTAGTACATACATTTTTGGATATTAGATATTTTCACAGTGTTTGGGTAGCTGACAATGTCAGCTTTGATGGTGGTTCAAGGAGTAAATGTCCATGTTTAACCACACATATTTAAATTTTTCTACAGTCAAGAAACTGTTTTTCACACATATTTAATTATTTTCAACCACATAGAGTCAAAATTGTGTTGGGCAGGGAGCTACTATATCCACGCTCTAATTCCACAGCCAGGGTGTATATAGAATGTGAAACTTGTCCCTGCTTACCAGGGATGTGCTAAAGCCTGGCGACAGGTATATCTCTTCTCTACATCTACACACATGAGCTGGCGGATGAAGTCTTTGGCAGAGTCACTGATGTCATCCCAGTAAGGAGAATCAAACTCAAACTCACCTGAAAGGGTAACAAATTAATCATATCTTCAGACCTGCACATGTTTTTGCAGCATACTCAAATCAAACATGGGATAGACATAAATCAGTAATTACACAACAAACACCAAAGAATTGTCTAAAGAATATTCAGGAATGGAATTTAAAAAAATGCTACTATAATTACCACTTTTATATACCAAACTTTTGAACACATAAATAAAAGTGCAATGCAACAAACATGGTTATACAACAAACAAAGCAGACCAATACACACAGGGTAAGATAAAGGTTATCTTAGAACAGTGCTGAAACAGCACTTACACTTGTTTACCAGGGTCTTAATAACACAGCCTGCATGAATCAAATAAGACAACAATTATAATTGATACACTTCTACTGAGATAGATGTAAACTACATGCACAGTTCAGTTGCATAATGAAATATTCCATTCTAATTCTGCTACATTTTTTTCAGGTTTTTACACTGTATTTTTCTGTCTACCCTGTAACGTTATTCTGTTCACAAAAATAAGATTAAGTTTTGAAAAACTGTTCAATTGAAGAAAGTTCCCTCCTCTCATTTCTTCCTATTTACATAAACCCAATTTTTTTCATATAATTTACCTTCCTTGCGCCCTTAATTCTCATAGCTTTTGTAGCTCTCAGTCTGTACAGTTGACATGCTTTGAAATAAGTGCCACTCATTACATAAAATATTCTATGTTAAATAAACTGACATACTATTCTTGTACTCCACTCTTTTTACATACAAGTACAGGAGAAGTGAAGAATCAAAAGGAGGTCAAGTTACATGAAATAAATTCAGTAGTGAGATAAGAATAATCACAGGATGAAGGAAGCTATTTAAATGCATTTAAAAATACACTACACTTTTTAAAATCAGACAACGTGGGCATGAAATTAAGGTAATGTCTGTTCATGGTATTAGAGTTCTGGTTTCATATTCACAAACATGTACACACATGTGATGCAATTTACATAAAAGTCAACTGGAACCAGAAGAAGTCACTAAAGTGCATCCTCTTTAAGCCAGGAATTTCTGCTTATAAGATAAAATTACAGAAAACACTGTGACAATTACTGTCCCTGTATCAGTGATCACTTACATGCCTGACTGACATGCATAACTGATATAAATACCTATCTGTTCAAACTACAGCAAATAACATGAATAAAAAGGCACACAGAGCACCATTTATACGTTTTTATCACAATGCTTGTACTTCCCTAGTTGTTATTAACCTGTTATAATGGCTGTTCACATCTTGCAGTCATGTCTTATTGGCTGCTCAGAAATTGTGTCCAAAGGCTTGTATCGAGAACAGAACAGTGGAAGCAAATGGCAGACATATGTGGGACTGAAATGGTTGTCTGCTGGAAAATTTATGGTCCAGGTATCTGGTTCCTAGAAGTGTGGGGAGTTTTTACATACAGTTCCTCAAATATATGGACCAGATAAGCAGGGAAACAGAAACTGGAAATGTGCATAATGAGAATTCCTTCTCCTCACAGACACTTCCTGCATTACAAGACTCAGTATAACACATGTCAAGGGAACAATGTTTTTGAATATCCTTCTGCCATTTCTACACACAGAATACACTGTACAAGTTATTAACATTATTATATGTTGCCATGAGGAACTCTTTGTTATGACAGCACCTGTCAGTAACATGTAACTATAACGAACTTCGGGAAATTTCACATCCTCTGAACTGCATTAAGTGACAGTCCTTCACATAGCATGACTTATGTTGTCATAAATCAAGTCCCAATTTAGAGTTCCAGAATTTGTCAATAAAATCTCGACATAAAACTAGAACATCAGGAAAAAGATGTCTTTGGATCTACATTCAAAGTACTACATTCAAAGCATAAAAGATGTATTTAAGAACTAATACAATACCTTTTAATATTTGGGCAAACAAATTTGCATCATTTTCATCATAAAATGGTGGATATCCACATAGAAGAATGTAGGATATAACACCTATGCTCCAAACATCTACTGCTTTGCCATATGGTTTCTGGGCAAGTACTTCAGGAGCTGTAACAAACCAAAGCACAGCTTCAGTAGAACAACACGAATGCATGTATCATAGAACGAAACTGTCAATCTTGTTTTTTTTTTAATACTAGGTCCCTGCAGATTAAGTATCATGAATGGGTGAATAAATAAACAGAACAAAGAAGTGTACAAATTATCCTTGTCACTGAATTACAGGAAACTGAAAACAAAGGAATCCTGATACAAATTAACCTCATGATTCCTATTACACACATCTATACAAAAGCTCCTGCCTCGACTTGAAGAGTGGGAAGATACACACTGTACATGCTCAGATGTTGTATTCTGAACCAAAACACTTTCACCACACATTTGAGGAGCTTTGTTTCTGCTTACAGCCACACTCTCTAGCTTATTGGATCACAATTACATTGCTACATGCTAAATTTCAAAATCTGAAATTGCATCCAAATACCACACTTAATAACACACAGTTACAACTATGTGATAAATATGTTTTTAACAGTACGTTTTTAGCTGATGTTGGAATACTGGCCCCACATACAATTCTAGGTAAAGTTACTGGCGTTACTATAAACATACCCAAAAACTCAGGTGCATTAAGAATACAACCCCTATACTGGAATGGAAAAACCTGAGAACACTGAAAATAAGGTGCAGAAATATTAAAGCTACTGATTCAAGAAGACAGCAGTATGGCTGTGGTTATGATAAGTCATGCCATTTGCAGAAATGTTCATAGCAGAAGCACCAGTTAGACAATAAAACTACTCTTCTCACAGAATGACTAATTGTGTTTAAAGACAAACATATTCAATATACAAGGTTGTCAAAGTGATGTTTCTGTGTTTGGAGATGTTACACTGTGTGACTGATGTTTTGAAGGAACACAGTGCCTTCAAAAGTCAGAATTATTTATCCGTAACAGGTGTAACATCTCAGAAGGCATTAAATTTCGTCAGTATGTACCACTGCTCTGTAAACCTATTGAAATGGCTTCAGGAAGTCTTGAGCAAAAAATCAATGTACATGAAAATGTGATGATCACAAATACTGTTGCATGAAGTTTATTAGTGTTCCAAGGGTTAAGCAAGCACAAGGAACAGGAAGTGCATTATCATAATGTTATTCATTATAAGAAGGGGACTGCAGTCGCACAGTGATTAAGGTGCTGTGCTACAAATCAGAAGGTCGCTGGTTCGATCCCAGCTGGTGTCAGTGGCGAACCAAGGGTGGGGGTTTGGGGGGGGGTTTTCAACCCCCCCCCCCAAATTCCGAGGGCCGTCCAAAATCGTGCCAAACTCAACCTGATTGTGAAAACTGTTAAAAACTGCTGAATTTAGGACACCAACACCCCAAGATGTTCAGAAAAAAGGCAGTAAAATTCTTAAACTACCTAGGTTCGTAACTGATTTACATTAGCAATGACAAATAAATTAGTTGTCATCGTAAATAGTCTTAAAGTACCAAAAATTAAGAAACTTTTACTATATGAAATGAAATTTCTTGTACCAAATTACGGTTGCCTCCAGAACCCCTGACTAGGGGGCTACTGCCCCCAGATCCCCGTTCTCTCTGTCCTCAACTGAATTTGTTGAACCCCCCCCACAAACAAAATTCCTGGGTATGCCACTGGCTGGTGTCATTGGAATTTTTCATTGACATAAAATCCTTCCGATCGCACTATGGACCTGGGGTCGACTCAGTCTCTAAGAGAAATGAGTACCAGGAGCATTTCCTGGGGTAAAGGCGGCCGGTGCATAAGGCTGACAACCTTACCACCATCCTGTGCTGTTGTCATGAAATCTGGGAACCTTAACTTCCTGGAACCCTC
>Ga0123357_10007589_pt1 | contig 13429 bp, 3 predicted proteins | sample TergutEmb28metaG_FD_89873 | JGI IMG/M metagenome (GOLD analysis project Ga0123357, IMG submission 89873) | Embiratermes neotenicus P4 segment gut microbial communities from Petit-Saut dam, French Guiana - Emb289 P4 | ecosystem: Host-associated > Arthropoda: Insects > Digestive system > Gut ...
CACCCATCCAAAAACTCGAAGCAGAAAACCATATGCTTCAACTCAACATCCAATGCTCCTGATGATGTGCGTATGTACCCGAAACACGTCGAGCTAAGAATACATCAATAAAATTACCTTGTTGCATCAAGGTGACGTTTCACATTATTTCTTTTTACTGAGTTATGGTGAGGTAGTTGAGTATGATTTAAGAACATAAATAAATACTAGATTTACATTAAATTTTGATATAAATTACGGCGTAATGCAATATGTAGTTTCAGTAGCTAATTAATAATAAACCCCTGAACAAGATACCTGATTCTGGTACTCTGAAGTGCTCTGACAGTTAAGTAAATGTGCTGCTAGGTGACGAATATTTGATAAGCAGGTGACAGTACCACGTTGTGTATATGAACGCAAAAACTGAGAATGAATGTTGCCTCAAGACAGGACAAATAGCTTACCAAATTCGATCAATCAAATGGACTTTATTTCGATGAGTTCGAATAACAAAGCCGCCACTGAACACAATACTGAGAACTTATGTCAAGCACTGCTGCAATAATCGTTTTAATATTCTATCTTTAACTTTCTCGTATTTGTTTCCTTCAGTTTTATCTCTTGCTAAGATATATTACGTGTTTCGAGTGCCTGAAACAAAACCGTCCTTTATTTCATCAACATCAGAAGGTTACCAATATGCAGTCCTGTATAGAAGCCCAGGAGAATTTTCTGTTACTTCATCCACTTTAGTTTCATTTATATGTTAAACTCTAAATACGGAAGACTGTAATGTAAGCTGTTTTTCTATTAAACTATGTGCACGGTACCTCCTTTTAAGAGCAAATGGCAAAATAAAAACATCAAAGAACGAATTAATTGTGCAATATTATTACATATATATTAAGTTATATATTAAACGTACACAATAAATAGCGTTTAATATCATATTCTGCTTCTGGTTCCCGTATTTTTGCTAGCCGATTCTATTATATTACACACTTAAATCAATAAGGAATATAAAACCTTTCTTCGGGTACAAACCAGTCTTGGAATTCTCATTTAAGTTACAAGAAGGACCGTAGAAACTAAATTAACTTTGCTCCGTGGAAGTACTAAACTTCCAAGACACAATGGAAAAATAAACCCGGTTTACATGAAAAATTACTTCTCAAAGGGAATTTAAAGATAAGGAATAAATTTTTAGATTTGGCTCTGATAAAAGGAGAGAAATATCTATCAAGGGCAACCGGGAGTGATGTCAAGCCACGAAAACTCCAAATAGCGCAAAGACTAGGATTTTACTATGATGTCTAAAAGTCTTAGAAAATAAGTTACCCCACACAGACTACAGACTAGAACGTTCTAAGAAGTAGCGCCCGCGGTTTACGTAGTACTTTTAAAAGAAACCTTGAATAGCGTGATATAGCGTAGGTTATCAGTGACTGATTTACATAGTATATATGATTTATAACGGGGAACGTAATTATGATAAGACAATACGTATTTCACCTGTGGACGGCACAACCAAACAGAAACGTAATGAACATGAATAAACGAAGGAAGTTTTCTAATCACCTTTGTTTGCGTATAAAATATATAGTAGTAAGTTTAAGAAAAGAGAACATGCAGATAAAATATACAATAGCAGTTCTTCTAGTGGACAGTATTTTGCAGCAAATTATTTAATATGCCAAAGATAAGGCACAAATTTATCCACAGTTTTCTTACTTCTATTTTGAGTCTGATAAATAATGTAGTGAACTTAGATTGCCATGTATTTTGCGTACAACAGCGGTCAACTGGAATATTTGAAAGAATAAATTCCTAATTATATTCCATCAACAATCACCTGCAATTAGTAACTCAGGCCACAATTTCCACTTCACACTCGCAGACTACAAATATTTTACGTAACGTAAAATCAAGGACCCATCCTTACCGATATTGCAAAGGATACCGATGAGTAGTTGTCTACATATATGACGCAAGTGAACCAGAAACATACCGGCGATATAATAAGGGAAGTAAGACAAAGACCTAAGAACTAAGAAGGACACATGGATAAGAGGGTGAAGGAGAATCCCATTGTCTATTCTTCAGTGCCATAGTTAACAGCGAATGTTGTGTGAACAACAGTACCTCCGGTCAATGGCACTTCCTTCCGTAATTCGGCGACCACACATCTGGATTCATACGTGTGCCCTCATCGGAAGTAGGAGCCTGCAAGGCCCGTAGAAAATTCTTAACTTTGAATATCCAATAGGCATGTGGTAGAGGAGCAGAGAAATGGTAGAGCAGTAGTAGGCACGTTTATGATTCAGCACAGTACAAGTTTTTATTCCTCTATGAAAATGAGAGCATGTTAATAGATTGTGGCGCTGTATCAAATTTTCCTTAAAAAAGAAAAACATACAAATACACTAATCAAATTTCAAATGCTGAAAGAAGAGAAGTATTTGCTGCTGTATTCAATGAGAAACAAAGATCTGGGCTAGTATAAAAAGAAAAGGTTACTCTATACATGCATAAAAACTTTTGGTCATAACAAAAACGCCCACACTTGAATAACATACGAAAGATCGTAAAATATTTAAATTAACCAATACTTGTTTCTTTATTTCCTTTTTTCCTCTCCTCCTCCTTCTTCCTATTCTATATAACTGAAGAATAAGTTCCAACTAGATGCCACTTATTAATTTATTATGCTTATGTTAGGCTCAACATGTTTCGGGCACCATTATGCCCATCATCAGGAGTTCACGACGATGACGTTGGTTACCACACAGGCTGTCTGGTTCTGTAAATATGTATGCAGTAACGTTAGTGTAGTTTTTGGTGTTTGTGGTGTGTATTAGCTGCGAAATTTTTGTAGTTTAAACAAATTGAGAGAACATCGGAAGAACTGAAGTCATATTGAACACATGAAATTACACTGAAGAGACAGAGATAGGTGATAGCGTTTTGAGTTTCTTTGTCCTTGTTTAAAGTGCAGTACGTAATTCCAAAGGTCCACGAAACATATTTTATATAGAAGTAGCAGGGTAACTTATGAAACGGCGAGAACCAAAAGGAAGTATCTGGTGGACTTCTTCAAAGATTGCTTTAGTAACAGTAACCATACAAAACAGGCACATCGACCACCACTAACAAAAGCCACTGAAGAATGACACAGAAACAAAAGCGTTTCGTCCAACATGGCTGGACCAAACGCATAAACTTCACGAAGATTTCTTTCTCGCTGTCAACATACGAACAACCACACTACATTTCTAACACAAGCCGCCACTGACGTACTGAAAGCCATTAGAACAAGTAGTGTAAGAACGGACATGGCGATGTTGAACAGGCTTTCGTCCACAGGAATTTGCTGTTACCTTAAAAGACAAACTGCCGAATAACATTTCCCCAGGAAGCCGCCGTTGATAAACGATACAATGATGATAATTACTCACCTAGAATCAGCAATGTGAGGTCGGACACAGCCAGGCTAAATAGGTAGTAGTTGGTGGCCGTCCACATCAACTTGTTACGTGTGATGACCACACAAACCGCCACATTTCCGATGATACCCGACACAAATATGGTCACGTAGATGACGGTGATGGGTAGTACCACCACAAGAGGCAAACGTTTGGGGCCCAGCGTTCTCGCAAGGTATTCTTCTAGGGATTCATTTCCTAGATCGTAACGAGTGTTGTTGTTTGAACTGTTCAGAAGGGAAAGCTCTGAATTACCCATCGCAAGAGTCACTAAAACACAGAGCTTTTGTAAGAACAGAATAATAGCATTACATTATACGTCTGACGTCAAAGCCCAAGGAAACCTGACGCACAGAAATTACGAAATAATTTGAAAAATTATGATTTTCCTCCTACGATTATACAGGGCCTACGCCTAATAGTGTGCAACAGAATGATCAAGGCGACTGTATAGCGCAATTGTAAGGGAGCGCCTCAGAAGTTATTTTCATCAATCACGTAGCACACACAAACACATCAGAACACACTTCTCTTCAACGTCGTTCCAAGTTCTTCGTCCCTAAACGATGAGTTATACACCGTCTACCTGAAACACAGAGTAACTAATTACAGTGCCTTTGAAGTACTTTACAAATTTACTTCTATAATTTCACACTCACGTATCTAATTTATATGGATTTCCTTAGCAAGGAAAATATTTTGTAGAAAGGAATCTCTTATAGTGGGAGCCAAAGTTTCAAGACGAAAATTCTCTTAGTCTTCGGATCTCTGTCTTGATTTCATGCATGGCTATTTTCAGTGGGTTTCCTGACATAAATTCTAAAGTTAGTCCATCATTCCGAGTTATGTGCCGTCATTGTCTTTCTGATTTGTGTCAAAGAAGTGTTCAGTTTATCTATTGTACAGAAGTATGTCGCAATTCAGTAAATAATATGCAAGTGACAAATTAGCTGTATGAGTCACTCATTAAGTAGCCCAATATCCAGATAATTTACTGCAAACCTACATTTAAAACAACAAACCAAGTACTTGTAGAAGAATAACTAAGCAAGCAAACAAATTCATGAATAAATAAATTAAATCATTATCTCGTAGGTACAAAACTAAGTCCCTGTACAAGTGTTAAGCTGGTCATAGTCCACTCTGTGAAAATATTATTTGAATGCAATGCATTACATGCCGTTCACAAAATAAATCAACCATTTTCAAAACACTTTAGAAAAGTACTATGTTTTTATCTCAGTAATTAACCAACTTGATGCACAAAATGTTTGTTTTACAATAAGATTATTTCATGCCTCTACATGTTTCGAGCACATGTGCTGATCACCAGGAGGTCAAAATTGCATTGCACAGTCTCTGGTATTATCACACCTATAGGTGTGATGATACCAGAGGCTGTGTGATGCAATTTTGACCTCCTGATGATGAGCACATGTGCTCGAAACATGTAGAGGCATGAAATAAACTTATTGCAAAACAAAAATGTTGTGCATTAAGTTGGTTAATTATTGAGATAAATATACTGAGATGCAGGGTCAGCAAAACGTAAAAAAATACCATGTTTTTGTTACTTACGCACTTAAGTCAGTAACCAACTACTCAAGTAACATGTAAAAATGCTCTCGGGCTTGCCAACATAAACACTGTGCTGTAAGCAAGTCACTAAACTACGCGCACTGACTCCAAACCGTCGGATCACAACAATTACAAAACGTTCCTATCGGGCCGCAGACTTGTACAGATTTGTTTGAGTTGAGGCGAGACTTCTCGAGGCAGAGATAAGACTACAAGTGGCAACTGTTTGCACGTTCTTCGTGCTTCACGTGAGATTAAAACGGGAGCTCTTAATAGTGGCAATCACAGAAGTAACTACTATATAAATAATTACGTAACTAACGTTTAGGGCACAGTACATATAACCAAGAAACCGAAGAAATAACTAATTAACCAACCAATAAACAACGTAAATTTCGAGATTATATCCAGTGAGGCAAATTTTTCTAATACTTCAAAGAACGCACAAACTACATACCAGAGAAGGATGAGTTTCAAGGTCACGGCCTAGACCGCTTTCTTTCATATCGCCGAATAGTTTACTAAAAATGGCCTTCATAAAATTCCACATTAGACCTACTTCAACTTTGTGTTCGTAATTGTTTTATTATGTAAATTATAGGAAGTTCACACATTGAGATACAAACTTCCTTTCGAACGAAATGACTCCCTGGAGCACAAGCCATCCTTAGAAGCTAGAGTTACTCAATTAGCCGAAGAATTCCCTCTCTCACATGGAACGCTAAAGCTCATTATGATGTTCACTGGACCGCCGGATCATACGCTGATCTAGACTCTTCCAGTATGCAGCCTCACAGCTTATTTCCTCCTAAGATTAATATTTAGGCACATTCGCAAAATTGCGGAAAGCGTCTATTAGCTGTCATGTCTGTCCGTCTTTTCTTCCGTCCACATGGAAAAACTCGGTTCGCACTGGCAGGATTTTCATGAACATTGATGTTTGAGTGTTTTTCGGAAACCCGTACAGATATTTTACGTTTGCTTAAAACCTGTCTTAAACAAATGCAACTTTACATGAAGACCATTATACGTGCTTCTTTATATCTCGCTCAGTTCTTCTTAGAATGAGAAATATTTCGAACACAAGTTGTAGAGAAAATCAAAACACAAATTTTATTTTCAATAAAATTTTTCGAAAATCTTGTCGTTTATGAGATAATTTGAAAAATATTGTAGAGACTGAGGGGCCACAGACGACAATATGTTGCAAGCGCATTGCATGCTGGTACCTAAGTCTACAAAACGTACATTCAGAGCATTGCTGTTCTACTGTAACAAAGGTCGCATAACAGCTCCTCAGTGTTTCGTTATATGTACATTGTCTCTCTGGTTTTTGTGTACTGTCATTTAAGCCTAGGTATTGCAGTGATTTTTAAGAAGTACTGACATTTTTTCAGGCTCCATGTAGTGTCGCCTTAATGCTATGATCTGACAGTTTGTGGGAATTTTGCGGATTTTCGCTGCTAAGTTTCAGGTCTCCCTTCGGCGTAAAGCTTTACCTTGATTGAAACGTGGCAAACTGAGATGTCTTAAGGAATATACTCCTCTATTTTTCCATCATTTTCGACGACTAAAATAGTTCAGTCAGCCTTGCCAGCGGATGATACAGAAAATTCCGTCAGGTCTATTACTCTAAGCTTTCCAGTTATCCGATTCTGAAGACTGTTTAACAGATAACCCCTTTTATCCTTCAACCAGGGGTTATTTTTAGCCCACTGTATTAAGTTGGCTTAACGAGGGGAATATAGGCTCCATTGCCTATGGGAAACACGACAAACTGGTAAAAATATCATTCGGAATATCAAAATATGAGAGGTTAATTTTTACACCGAAACTTAAAGATATAAATTGTGAAATAGATTCAGCTGGCTCAGGTTATGGACCGGCTACTTTCTCTTTTGTACTTGTAAATGCACTTGCAAGCTACAAATGCCGTAAAATCTCGTGATGACTGAGCAGTCATTATGATTATATCTCAAGATGAAAATTTTTGTCATGACGTCAATTGCACACGAGTGCATAGTTTTACATTTCTCCAAATGTCTTCTCCACATCTACTCGTCTATCTGTGTTGTTCTTTGCGATATATTTGTGTCTGTGAAAAAAAAACAAGCTTAAAAATTCTAAGGACAGATTTGATCTCTCAAGTGTGAACTGCGATTCTGTAAGACTCTGCTGACATAATATAAGCAGGTGCTTTGGAAACCGGGAAATGGCGACCGAATCATACGTCTGTCAGTACGGGAGATGTTGCGGGATATTTAGGGTTGCTTAGGCACGTCATGACCAAAACATATCACTGATAACATTTCTCACCTGAGGTGGAGAGGAAGGATCTCGATTACTGATTTAGCCCTTGTATGGTGCAATGCACAAATTATGGTGGAACATTTCTTGATTTAATGCCATAATTTGAAATTAATTAAAAAGAAACACAAACACAGCATCTGGCTTGAGGTAATTTTATTGCACAGAGCGTGAACAGAATTTTGTGGCATGAAAGTTAAACAAGAGGTAGCCCACTATATCAGTCGCTGTCTAGTTACGACCAAAAAGTTGCGAAATTTAGCCCGAGGATGGCATAACGAGTGACTTTGTGGAGTTGACTTGCACCGTAATTCAGATGGTAGAAAGAGAACTCCTTGTTGTTTGAATACTGTTGACAAGCGACCTAGATCTTTTGTAGCCACGAGAAAATGACTACATGCTACACGAGACACAAGTGCAATATTTTTGCAGCTGTGCGGTTTTCTAACAATTTTATTCTTATTGTTTGTTTCAAATGTTCTCTTTAATTTTATCCTCTAAAATACTACTTTGATAGCTTACATTTTTAAAAACTCCCCGTTGTGTTGTTTGGATCGTTTAATACTCCCCTTTGACAATTTAACAGGCTTACTTTTATGAATAAACTGTAGTTTGTTTTTCTATAATTTATAATAATCTGGAAACTTAAACATAAAGATCTTCCGACAACACAAAAATTCTTAATTAGTACAAACATTAAACTTTTTATGCCTTAATTATGGGTTTTGAATGTAAAAATTCCAGCAACATGTTTTAAATACATAACGTATATTTTAAATACATAACATATATTTTAAATACATAATATATATTTTAAATACATAACATATATTTTCAACACATACTATCCTTGCAGTGAAGTCTGCTAACAGAATAGTCGTATGTTATTTAAGGAACAGGCCAATACTGTCTCTAGCTCCTTGTAACATTTCTCCTTATAGTCATCACTAATGTCTTCAGATATAACAAGATTACTGAAGCGTCGGTTTAACGCCTTAGTCGTTAGAATACTCTCTTACTAAAACATTTTATCCTCTTCTTTGGCTATATGATCCATCGCAGTTCAGAAAATAACTTATCAAATTAACGAGTCGTCTTCTTGCCTGAATTGTTCATTTGGACTTTCTATGGTTAACAAAATTTAAAAGTGATTATTAACCAACAACAGCAACGTCAAACAGAGTTGAATTCATTGTTAAATAATGTCTTGTCTGAAGCATGTTAGATGCTGAGGGCCAGAAATATAATATAATATAAACAAAGGCAAGGGATTTATGACTTACGAAAGGGCAAGTTGTACATATTTAGTTTACAATTGTTAGTTTATTATTGTTTCATTTAGCTTGTACTTCTTATTAGTTCTGTTATTCGGATCTGTTTAAATAATCCGCTTTACGCATTTTTAGTTTTTACGAACAATGTAAGTCAGACTTTAAAAATGAGAATTTTAAAAATAACAAGTCCAGATTCAATAACGTTGCTCTAATTTGTTGTAGCTGCTGTTGGAATATTCTTAAATTTTTATAATATAATATTCTTCTGAATTCTTTTCCCTTTTTCTCTTGTGACTTCACATTGTCTACCGTCGTTAGAGGTTTCTTGTTTTATAATGTAATAAATGTTTTCTATGTATTCTGTAAAATTGTTAATGAGGATTTAACATAAGCTATTATAAAATATTTTAATATTGACATATAAACATATAAATAGGGTACATTAGGAACCGAAATTACATTTTGCCTCTTTTTTTTATTCTGCATTTGGATAGGGGTTATTACACCCATTTAAACGAGGTTCATCGGATTTTGTTTAACGTAAACTGAAACTGACACTTAGTACTACAATAATTAGTTTCTATCATTTTACGTTGATTGTAATACTAAACTGGGAAATATTGACAAAAGTTACTTACGGTTGACCTGTATTTGTGTTCGCTTGTTGCCAATGCACTAGTCAGCTTACAACTGATTGAGCGCATAGGAATATACTGAAGGGCATCTTGTGGACACGCCTGTCATCTATCTGTGCAGTTCTGTTGGGTTAATGCATCAAATTCTGGGCCGGCCTTAGCAATAAATCTATCGTTTTACTTGTTTCCCATATTTTTTAAATAAATAAATATAAATATAAACATATGTATACATATATAGACACTATGTTTATAACATTCTTATGCCCACAATTCTTACTAAAATATAAAACATATATAATTTCATTTATGGACCTAATCTAATGTCCGTTACCACGAAGCTGCTAAGCAAACAAGCATTAAGTAATCATAGAAAAAAATTGCCTTCCGGTTTGATGTAGGTATTTTTGTTACGGCCTGGACATGTTAGTTTGGACGGAGTTGGGTAAAGTTTAGTCCTATATAATTCCACCCTCCTTCTTTAGGCAAGTAATGTCTTATTCTTGTCTAATATGCTTCTTATTTCTCTCTGGAATATGTCAGTAAATTTGTTTTTAATTAATGTGAGATATTTTCAACTTTAAAGTCTTATATTTTTCTTGGTGTTTTATTTTATCTATTATAGTTATTTTATCATCTTGCCAGTTTGTGTTGTTATGGCCCTATGATAGTTAATTTCATATTTAATTTTATTAATGTGCTTGTTATGGTGTTGCCGATTTGCATTTTTTTCGATACTTCCAACTCCTACTTTTCTACAACAAATTCTCTTATTCCCGTATATGTTTGACTTTAATCTGCTTTATTTTAGATTTCTCTACCTTATATACATTGTAAATGGTGAGTTTAAGTAAGGTTATTTTGAAAGATTAAGTCCATGCTGGATGTGTGCCATTAATTCTACTTGACATTCTAGTATAAAATGTAAACCCAAGGACGCCTTCAGGTTTATTATTAGTTTTGTCCTCGCAGCACGTCACACGATCTTCATCTGGAAAAAAATCTGACGTGGTCTGCATTTAGAAACCGAAATCGTTTTTGTTCTACGTGTCCAATTCCTCCATTTCGTACTGAAACTTCTATAGCTACTTTCTTGCATTTTGTGATCGAACATAAAGTACAGGTACTTATGGCTTTGCGTTCGATTCTGCCGGCGCTTACGATTCCAGTACCTATGTGTATGCGTTGCGTTACTTTACAGTAGTGTTTTGAACCAGTGTGTTGTGGGACGCTACTGTGCCTACAGCATGTGAAAAGGAGGGTGATTATAAAACATCAAATATAAAGTTCAGAACACACAGTGCATATTTCATTTCAAATATATATATATATATATATATGTCGAAAATTCTTTATTTTTCTCACTTACAAAGCATTATGTTTTTATGCAATAAACACCATCATTTAAGATATAAAACCCCTTTCTTTTTACTATAAATTTCATCTCCATTTCAATTATAGCGTCCCGCGTAAAGAGGAACTTTTATACGGCAATCGTATCGTTGGCACCGAATGTTTGGCAACCACCTGTTTATACGAAACTAGTTAGGCCTAAAAGTACTTAGGAAAGGAAGTTATTTCATTTGTGAGCAAAAATAAATAACTCCAAAAATCATCATTTGTTCTACACTCTATGTCACTTGATACGTATTAAACAATAGTTTTCCGGTTTTCGACAGGTATTTTCTATAATTGCCCTCCACACGATCGGCTCTTGGTATAGTATCTAGTATATTCACCCTAGAACAGGCCACGAAGGCCCAGAAGGTGAGTGCAGGTAAAGCGCTTCTCTTTCTTCAACCTCGGTGCTATATGGGGGTGGGTGGTCAACACCACGCCACGACCCGGCCGCTTTACCCCGTGAAAGACCCATTGTACTCGTATAAGAGGCCTGGGTGGGACTCAGGGCTGTTATGGACGGGTGCGGAATATCTCGCCCTTACTGGGATTCGATCCCCGGACCGTCCAGCCCGTAGCGAGTCGCTATACCGACTACACTATTCCGTCCCATAATATACAATAAACACTGGAAAATATTTCCTATAAGGTAAAATGGCCGGAGAGTGAAACTGTCTATCTTCACCTAATGCAGTGGCTCTGAAGCCGAAAAGCGTTACGTCTACTTTAATAGGAGTCTATCCAACTTGATTTTTGGACGCAGATATTCCACTGCTGTATCTTGCTGTATACTTTGAAGCGTGTGCTTCAGCAGAGCGATTTTATTGTCGGGTTACTGCAAACAAAAATCTTGCTGTTTTTTATTGCACGAGCTTTACCGCAAAGTGCATTACACAACATTATGGAGGACGAATTTGTTTATTAAGCTTAGATAAGACGGGCTTAGTAAAATGCTAATCAGCGAGTTCTGATCTGTCGAACTGGTACGGGCAATATGAATAAGTACATTTACAATTTGCTGCAAACTAGGTTTTAATATGTGCCAATAAAGCTAATAGTTGGAGATTGAACACAGCTTCAAGTGGAAGTCTCTCATGTCGAATTTGAATAAAGTCTGTGGAATGGCGTATCGGATGAGTGGAGAAGTCCATTGAGGGTCTTGTGTGAATTAGAGTTCAGTATGAAATGATAGGCCTGAAATTAGGCATTACCAAGCAACATTCCATGTAAGGGTTCTACAAATATTGAACTTCAACAAACAGTAAGACGATTTGTGAGGTAGATGGAAAACTGCGGTTAAAGTTAGGTAATAGTTAAATTATTTTGCATCACGCTGTGTTTAATAAACCGACGTCAGAACTTCATTCCCTCAGCTTCATCAAAGCTCTGTGTGTATTTATGTGAAAACTCAATCCATGTAGTGGAATTGAGCTTGTAATGAATACATATAAACACGAATCTTTTAAAACTGACAGAGGGATCCTGTGAAATTGGTTTTTATAAGGCTTCATTACGTCATAAAATGTCTGAAAATCGAAAATTTCCGCCAATACACGGTGGAAGGTTTCATTATCAAAATTATAAATTATTTTTAACCCTTTAAACGTCGAGTTAAATCCCATCTGTCCTTTGCTAGCATTATTCGGAGCTCACCATATTCTCCACGTTAAAGGCTTTATGGGAAGTGTATAACAGTTTAATTATGGTCTCACCCAAACTAGGATTTATTACAAATAAGTACGGCTGGAAATCGCAAATTCGTCCTTGACCTACACGTATACTTTTAAAGGCTCACTGAATTTACCATACACCAGCTGGGCTGTTGACCATATGACAACGTAAATTTAGGATTTGAATAGATTAGCTTTGACAGGCGATCCATCAATCAAAAACTAGTTTGGTGCAATACATGATTGAGGCCCCATTTTTTGGTATCTCGTGCCTGTGATACGACTCTTTCTGCCGGACTGTGTTTCTAGAAAAATTAAATGCCGTCTCGTGACTGTATCTTATTACTCCGTCAGGTTATGGGCACAAGGTATAATTTATCTGCGCACGATATAAAAGCCTACTTAGCCTGGTACCTATTAATTTGAAGGCTATGTGAGTCCCAGGAGTCATTTGGAGAAGTTGAGGCAAAGAAAATCTTTTGGCCTTGCCGGGAATAGAACGCGATTCCTCGGGTATCGACTCTAGCCAAATTACTATACCCCGGCTCTTAACACTGCCTCATATCGGAGTTATCCTAGTAGCCTGTAGTAAATAATTGTATAGGGTTCAATAGGCTGTCCTCATTTTCAGACCACTTAATGGAGTCACAGTAAGTCCTATGTGACTCGTTTTAACCCTCTAAGACGAAGCACAGACTGCTTTATTTAAAGACCCAGTCCGTACCGCGCAGTAAGCACTTTTCATCTCGGCTATAAAAACCAATCAGTTTATGCTGTAAGTGGCACAAGTCGCTGTTTGTTCTCAGATACATACAAAACACATAAATGCGGTGTGGGGAGAGCGTACAATTGTTGAATGTTAAACCTGTTGGTGCATCACCTAACCAGTAGGCTTTGAAAGTTTGATACTAATTAATGTACACGTACATGTCCTGTTTTTTTGCGCCCCTTTCTAAAAAGGGTGTTTAATAATATAAATCGTATATTTATTAAAGCTATGTTCTGTTGGTGTGGGCCGGGTAGTTCAGTCGGTATAGCGACTGAGCTACGGACTGGATGGTCCTGGATCGAATCCCAGTGGGGACAAGATTTTCCGCCAGTCC
>Ga0123357_10007590_pt1 | contig 13428 bp, 6 predicted proteins | sample TergutEmb28metaG_FD_89873 | JGI IMG/M metagenome (GOLD analysis project Ga0123357, IMG submission 89873) | Embiratermes neotenicus P4 segment gut microbial communities from Petit-Saut dam, French Guiana - Emb289 P4 | ecosystem: Host-associated > Arthropoda: Insects > Digestive system > Gut ...
CCCTCCTTCTAAATTAAAAGCGGATTTGATTTGCTTTTTTTGTTCCCCCCCGCTAATAGCAAAACCACCTACGAACCCAAAATTTAACTCCCCGGCCAATTCCGCCCCCCCCCCCCCCAAATACAAAACATTCTAACAAACGTTTTAATTCTAATCTTGCCCCGTTTATTTTACCATTGGCTTATTTACAAATTAATTATAATTTATTGTAATGTTTATTTTGTAATGTGTTGAGAGAAATGTCATAATATGGGCTGCATTTGCCTATAAATCTCGAGTCCATGTACACCTGGTGATGGATCAGTTGACCGGAAACACGCAGTGTGGTTCCAATAATACACAGGTATGTCGACTCAACATTCGTTCGTTTAGATATAGCCTATGGATGTACAAGGTTTTATTTGAAGTCTTGCACACAGTGGCGAGTATTCACAGTGGTCGTCCCAAACAGAATATACAAATTAAATAAATTACTATCTCTATTCAAGTTTATTTGGGCCAAAATTTTAAAATTTGTTGAGGGCACAAAATCGATTCCTTTTATTTAAAATGTTAAATTTGCGGTCCACTAGATTCTGCCGCCGCCTGGGTCGGTCACATCACTTGCTCCCCCCCCCCCAGGTATAATACTGTTTTTACATGCTAGTTTTCCGTTTACGTGCTCCAAAAGACGGAACTATAGCGTTCGATGATCTTCCTGCCAGCTGTCAGGTCACTGGCACAACATGCGCATTGTGTCCTGGATAAGCGCTTTCCGGTCGCTACTTTCACGAATATTTACACTCCGTTACGCTACGTTACGGTAACGAGACCCAGTACTGACGAATTTTGTTCGGTCTCTCCTGGTAAGTGCTAGTACTACAGTCGGCTGTGTTATGGGTTCAGGACATCCTGTTGCCCTTCACCGATGACCGCTATCCAATTTGCCCCTTAAGGATGCAACCTCTTCAGTCTATTAGAGATCTCGGATACAACCGCCAGGGCCCTCTTGGGACAATTGGTTTTTTAAAGTACCTGAACTTATAAATTTGTACCTAAGTAAAAAAAAAAACACCCGAAAAAACAAAGGTCTTATTTAAGCGGGTATCTAACGTTAGTGCATCAAATGCAGACGTTAAATGAACTGTGAGAATGGCCGAGAAAAGGCGAGCAGAGAGAGATCCGGACTGAAGCGGTAAATACTTCACTAAACTCACCATTCGCTTGCAGACCGAAATAACTAAAATTCAGCCAGGAATACTGATGCTACTACAAGAATCAACCAGGTTTCGGTGCAAAACGTGCTTGGTGATCAGTGACAAGCTCTACGCTCCAAATCCCGTCACCACTTCTCTGAGTGCCCAAAGGTGAAAGGCGGATATTGGTCACAGAATGCCCATTTCATTTGCCAGGGTTTAGAATTACTTACATACAGAGAAGTGTTATAATTCATTACAAGGCTGACTCGTAACTGGGGTCATATCCATTTGAGTGACACAAATCATGGCAGTGTTTAATCGGTCATGCCACGGAGACAGACAGACAGATAGACAGACTCACACCACGATTTAATGACCGCCTGTCTGTCCTTGTTTGCTGGCACGAAATTTCCGCCCTCCTAGTATATATGCAGCCCACCGAACGCTTAGCGGTTCATAATAGGCTGCTGGTGCGTAACGAGGAGGTCCCGTGTTCAATTTTCGGCCGAGAGATCAAAAATCATGTGTTATATCTAAATGGGTTCCAAAAGTTAATTAAAGAAAACAATTGTATTTTTATATAGCTCATTTCGTGCATTTTGTTTCAAGCTATATTGTTTCGGTTTAATTCCTTGATTAAGGTCCCTTGCGGACCGAAACACATAACAGTATTGAGTGTGATATTGTAATATATACAACTAAGGAAAAATTTCGGACGTTTTGTTGGTTGAATGTCGTGGAATTACTGTATTTCTGAATGTACAGTCAACACAATTTTGATGTCCTTACTGTACAGTGATCTGTTTGGAGGTTCCAAGATTTGCCCACTTGTTCTTATAATAATAGTAGAGTTAAAACGAATAACAGTATGCAGGATTGATGGAATAAAAGTGATAGGGAAAACCGAATTACTCGGCAAACCTGTCCCAGCGCTACTCATACGGACTAGCCCGGGATCGAACCTGGCTCTCCGCAAGGAGAGGCCGGCAACTAACCGCCTGCATCATTGCACGGGTACAAGGCAAATGTGAAACATGAATTATGCATAAAATTTGGTTCGTACTGCAGAAAACACAAAATGCATCTCCATTAGACAGACCCACCATTCAATTATGTTCAAGGAAGTAAACAGTATCTGTTGTGAAAACGCACATGCTTACGCACGGGGGGGTGCCGAGTGTGCCCAGACACGCTCTAATGTCTCAAAAATTGGCTGTGCTTTTTAATTTAATTGCGTGATATGTTCCTTTAGTTTCAAATTGTGAATTTGACCTAATTCATTGTCTGGTTACAACAACTGATTACTTTGCATACCCCCGTTATCAATTCAGCAAAAAATGTATTTTGTGACTCTTTTTAAGTCTGTATTTTTAAATAATGTCTAGTTGTTAGTTTTTAAAAAGTTAAGTAAATTTGTTTGTTTCTTTTATTTGTTTGGTGATTGGAAACAAGGCCCTTTTTTGACTAGGAATTCGGGGAAAAAAATGGAAATTTTAAAATTTAAAAATGGAAAATAAATTTCCATGTTGCACTTCCTACTGAAATGTGCTCCACAAGCTTAAGCACAAAAACACATTGTGTGGGAAAAACGCACAATGTTTATGTGTCACATCATGTGGTAAAATTAAAGTGATCCCGTTATAGGCCCGGTGTGGCCCAGAGGGTGGGTAGAGGTATAGTTCTACTCTTCCATGACCGCGGCACTAGAAGGGGGTGAGTGGTCAGCAACACGCCCCAGCCGCACTTTACCCCCGGGAAAGACCCGGTACCCATTTTACAGGAGGCTGGGTGGGCCCCCAGGGCCGGTCTGGACGGGCGGAAAATCTCGTCCCCACTGGGATTCGATCCCGGACCGTCCAGCCCGTAGTCAGTCGCTATACCGACTGAGCTACCCGGCCCACACATCATGTGGTACATGCACTAACAATGGGCTGTACAGGTTTACAGGAACGTAACTGGTAACTGGCGTCAGCTGAAAAAGGTACAGCAACAGAAGAGTGGCATTTTGTTAATATTGCAAACAATTAAATCACACACTGCAAATGTACACACAGAACGAGTTTTGTCGCCACCTTAACACGTTGCCGAAGGTAGCACAGTGGTTGACATAGGATGCCATCAAACATAACTATCAATCAGAATTTACCATTTTTATTTGAGCTGTAGTATCCAGGGGCTCTTATGGCCCGCGTTGCGTCCACAGACCAGACAGCAAGGAAAGCATATTTCAGCCAGCACGATTATTTAGGCTGCAACAACATAGGGGGATATGCATAACCCTTGTGTCTTGTGTTTTTTTGTGTGTGTACAAGGCAAGGTTAGGAGAAGGGTGACACGTAGCAGACTTTTTAGTATTTAGTTCTGACGTCTGCTAACTTAAAGGGGGACTCTTTCGGCAACCAGCGTCCAGCCAACATTTCTGTTGGGTGGTGACCCAGAAATAAATCTTCTCCTGCGCTTACCTTTTGTTTACTGTTCATTACATTGTAATCTTCATCCACCAATAAAGTTACGCATCAAATAATAGTGGAGATTGTCGGAGCGATAACTCTTATCAACAAGGCCCACTCTCCCTAGTCAGTGACCTATACTCGGGGACGGAACCCAGGATCTCTGAGTTGGGACACTACAGAGCGCCAAAAATTATTTTTAAGTTTCCATTAATATTTATGAAGGAGCACTATTTTCTTGCAACTTTCTTATACCGCCTGCCGGATTTGGCTTTATTTTATATTTACCGGCGTTAAGGAGGGCGTAAAGCTTGCCATGCACATCTTCATTAATTTTCCAGGTGAAGGACAGTATTAATAATGCAAGAGTATCATAATCGTGGTAACACGTGACTGCAGGTGCTTTGATGATCAGCAGTATGATTAGTTCTCTCTTTGTGGTCTGTTCCGTACGTGAAGATATTCAAAACAGCAATGTCTCGTCAGAGATGCAAAAAGTCACGAAACTATTTCTGTTTTAAAGTTGCCTTTCCATAAGTACTGCTGTTTTCTTATTCTTTCGGTTGGAAGAGAGAAATCAGTGGATAGCTCAAGATTCGCAGGGCGCTCAACCTTTTGGCGCCGGAATTATTTTTTTTTAATTTTAGCACACTCTGTATATAAAATGTGAATAATACAGAAACCAAATAAGTTACATTTATGAAACAAACTGCATTTTGAAGAGGAAAAAACGGAGAGTATATACCATGTTTAAAATATTCAGTACATATATTTGTTGAATAAATATATAAAATGCAACGTTTAGAGGTTAGCGGTGCGGTGCGACCACTATAGTCGTCGTTAGGCGTCAAAGGGCGTTGTGGCACGAAGCCGATGACGAGTGTGAGACGCTGTGGAATGTTATTCTCTTGGACACACGCCGTTCAGGATCTTTATACTGTGCCTATGAGTACGATAAGCGGAAGAAGTCTGAAAACCAAATAAAGCGATGCTCTTTCGGAAAAAAAATTTGTATCAGTCTTTAAAAAAATGTTAAGAAAGCAATAATGTTGTCTCATAACACAGGTGCTTCGAGCCATCAGTTACCGGGGTGCTGATAAGTCATTAGCCCGACTAGGAAGGAAACAAGCTCGGAAGCATGTCAGAGCCGCGCGCGATTTCAACAACATCGAGACGCGAGCTATCATCCTGCAAGGCAAGGCGCCGAAGGAAATTCACGCCTTTCTGACAGGATCATTGGGTTGTTTCCTTCCTGGTCGGGCTAAGGACTTATCAGCACCCCTGTAAAATGAAGAAATCTACTGAAAATGGCACACACACGTAAAGGTAGCCGCGTGACAATCATAAGCAAGCGAGACACAGTAATCGAATTCTCTGTTGTTCAGAATGTTTCTAAAATATGGTATACAGAAACAAAAATTGTATCATTTTATTGGGCACGTAGCTACAGAGACTACTGACTTCGTCTTCCATGTACAGTTGTACTCTTCATCATGAGCTTTTCATAAAATTTTATTGCGGTAAAATTTTCTTCCATCCGTTTCATAAAACGTTTCCACCGTAGAGTTGTTCCGTCATGGTTCGAACGTTGTGGGGATGTAATAATTGTTCAATTCTACGGAAGTACGTAGTAATATTGTGCTTAGTTGTTCAATACAGGAGCCAGTATAGCGCAGGCAATACCTAATCCAGCTACGAGATGGAAGGTTCTGGGTTTTTCGAATTCTGGTGGAGGAAAGGCGTTTTCTCTTCTCCAAAAGCATACAAACTGGCCCTGCGGCCCCTGCCTCGAGTTAATTGGTACCGAAATTCTTTCCTGGAGGTAAAGCGGGCGGCGCATTACTTTAACCACTCACCTTCTATCAGTACAGAGGTAAAGAATAAGTGGCGTTATACTTCTACTTCCGCTACATGCCTTCATGGTGTGGATAGAGGACACTTTGTCTTTTTGTGGCTTATTGCTTTAATAATTCTATAAAACATGAATGGTGTGGAAATTAAATTTAAGACATGTGGCCAGTTGGGGGGTAACGTTGCTCGCGTCCACAGGATTCCTTAAGCTGTACGTGCCTCCCGGGTGATGCTAAATGAGCAACAGCGCTGGCATAACTGACATCCCAAGTCAAGACATGAAATTAGACAACAATAAGAAAACTGTCCTTTTAGGGACAAACCAATCCACGACCAAACTAAAAATTCTTCAGTGGAATGCAGGAGGTCTCTCCTCCGCAAAGATGAAAGAGCTGAAGCAGATAACTACTCAGGACGACGTAGACCTTCTGTAGTAATTTGAGACTTTAATGCTGACTCCCCAAGCTGGGGCTATAATTATTGCAACCACGCTGGAAGAACCGTAGAAGAATTTCTCAACAGTCAAAAATTAGAGCTTCTGTACAATCCAGAAGATAAGAAAACATTCCTACACTACTCACGTAGCACCACAAACCCTGATCTCGCCATGGTATCTTCTGATATCTATGAAAATAGTCAGAAAGCAGTGTTAGAAGATTTAGGAAGTAGTCACCGAGCAGTACTAATATCTATTTTATTGAGGGTTCCAACAAACAAACCAAATACCCGTGTTACGTGGAACTTCAGAAAAGCAAACTGGATCAAATTCCAAGATCAAGTAGAAATTAAAACGAGTACTATTAACACAGGAGAAAGTGCACACAAAATGCGTAAAACATTTTTGAAATTATGCAACAGAGTGCAAAAGAAAACATACCTAGAGGCAAACCACGTAAGTATAAGCCATTCTGGACACAAGCACTAAATGAACAAAAAAGGATTAGAGATCGAGCCAGACAAAAACCCAGAAGTCAAAACTACAGGAAGACGTGATAGCCTGGGGAAAAGAAAAAGCAAAACTGGAACACCAAATCACACAATCAAAGAGAAATTCTTGGAATATATTTTTGTCAAAAATGAACTATAAAACTGACTGGACAAAAAGCATTTAAATTTATGAACAACATTAACAACAGATACTCCCAAAAACAGTCACAACCATTTAAAATACAAGATAAAGAAATCATCGATGATTAAAAGAAATTGAAAACTGTTTTAAAGCCCACTTTTCCAATGCCCACAAGCTAACAAACAACCGTAAAAAAAACAAGAAAAAACGTTTAAAAGAAACTCCAAGACGCCTATGAACAATCATTTTAAGTAAATCTTTTACTCGAACTTTTCAGAGGAAGAACTGAAAGAAGCAATCCGCAACACCAAAGTAAAAAAACAGCCCGAACCAGACAAATTTTTTTCCTGAAATTATCCACAACCTAGGCCCAAAAGCAATGAAGATACTCACAACGATCTATAACAAAATCTGGAGCTCCAGAGACAATCTCCCAGACGAACGGAAAAAAGCCATCATTGTGCCCATACTGAAACCCGACAAACCCGCAAACCCCATAAGTTCTTACAGGCCTATAGCACTGACCTCCATACTAGCTAAAATCCAAGAAAGAATGATTGTAGCCCGACTTAACTGGTACCTCGAAAATCAAAACTTACTGAGGAACAAGCAGGTTTCCGACAAAACAGATCTACAACGTACCAGTCGACAAAACTTACGCAGGAGATAAAAAAGGGCCTTCAACCAACAAGAAAGTGTTCTGGAATTTTTTGTAGACTTTAATGGAGCCTATGACTCTATATGGAGGGCTAAACCTATTGAGAAACTTAAAAACATGAATAATGAAGGGAACACGCTGGAGTGGTTCTCAAGATTTTTAGATCAGAGGTGGACTAAAGTTAAATATGGCGAAACATTTTCAAAATATAAACAAACAAAAGTAGGGTTACCCCAGGGAGCAGTGACAAGCACCACACTTTTCAATACATACATCAATGACCTTCCAAACATCGTGAGAAACACCAAAACTAACATAGGAATGTATGCTGACGACGTAGCCATATGGGCCTCAACCAAGAACAATGCCAAACAACACAAAACCTTAGAACAAACAATAAACACTGTCCTGAACTCCCTAAGCAAATGGGCGACAGAAAACAATATGGAAATACATGCCTCCAAGACAGTTTATCAGTTTTTCTCAATGCGCCACAAAAATGACAGCTTTGATCTGAAAATCAACAGCCAGAAGCTACCAAAAATGAGATTACAAAATACCTAGGTGTACACTTGGATAACAAATTATCTTGGAAGAACCACGTAAAGCATACAATAAATAAAGTCAACCAAAGACTGAGATTTATAAAACGACTCGCCGGAACTACATGGGGAATCACACAGGAGACAATGAACACCACGTATAAAACGTACGTTAAACCACTCATGAAGTATGGAAGCGAAGTACTTATTACGGCCAGCAACTCTACCCTGCAAGCCCTGGAAACAACACAAAACAACGCACTAAGACTAATAACCGGAGGCGTGAAAACCACACCAATCCTTGCACTACAAATGTACACGGGTCACTTACCAATCACCTGTGAAATAAAACAACAAGCCGCTGTTTCTCTGCCAAAAATTAAAGCACTAGCACAGACCACTTGGGCAACCAAGACACTAGACCAACAGCACATCAAGACCCAGATGCTACCCTTCAACGCAGTCTACATATACCTAAAACGACTACAAATACCAACAGAAGTACAGCCCTTATGCCCAACAACCGCCCCTATGGAATAACAATCATTCCGTACCAAATTCTCCTTGCTATCAGAAGTAAAGGAATATGATACTCCCTCTACAGCTTTACAACAGCTGAAATTAGCGACCATTAATGAAAGATACCCTCCAGAAGAATACCAGAGGATTTACACCGACGGATCTTTATCGAAAATAGACTGAAAAGCAGGAGCAGGAATCCACTCCGCACTATTTATTCTCCCACTATATTTCAGTTTTGACGGAGAAATAACAGCAATAGCCATGGCACTGCAACAACCACTCCTCAGACCAACGGCTTTCAAAAAGGCCGTCCTCCTTGTGGACTCTGAATCTGCCATCCAAACTGTAGCTTCAAACAAACAGGCCACAACCCAAACAGTAAAAGACGCAAGAAGAACAATAAAACTCCTCAACAGACACGGCAAAACAGTCGCCTTTCAAGGGGTCCCCTCACACGTAGGAATACACGGCAATGAAACAGCCGACCTACTGGCAAAAAAAGGAACCACACTTCTAAACAAACAAACACCACTTAACTTTGAAACAATTAAGAGACTCATAAAACAAAAAACACAATAAAAATTCTCCCAGGAAGCCATTGCCTCATCCAACAAGACACAGTGGCAAAACATTAAAACTACGTGGGAAAACAACAAATACAAGCCCAGAAAGGTCGCAAATTTCCGGCTCAACACGGTCACGACTGTCTTGCAGCACACCTCCACCGCATCAAAATCTTCAGCTATAACTACTGCACAATATACAAACTGAAGAACACAATAATGGACAAAGATCACCTCCTTGTGTGCCCAAAACTGGACCATACTTCTAAAGAATTACCAAAGATGTATTGGGATGCCAGAAGATTAATGGAATAAATCCAAGATCTGCCATTAGACAACAACAACAGCAACAACAACATGTGGCCAGTTCTCCGCATAAGCAGTTCAGATGGTTACAGTTGAAAGACATGTAGACGTGAGCCTAACTTATTCATCTCACTACGATGCACACAGCACACTGTTCAAGCAAAATGCGATATTCTCGTGCTAGTGGTAGTATAAACGTCAAAGGGACTGACAAGCATGAAACCATGTATTACAAATTTTCCGAAAATCTAGAAGCCGTCTCATAATTCTAGGCGCCAGAAACGTGACGTGAAACAAGTTTGAAGACGCATAATTTCTAGGCACCACCGTTCAAAATTCGGTCACTAGGGGACCTAGCGTTCGGGATTTGCACACCGCTGACCTAAACCCTCAAGCAGAACTATCTGACTGTGGGTCTACCGATACGCTGTCAAATACACAACAAACCTGTCCGAAGTCACTGGGAACACGACGTCGAAAACCAACAGCTCAGTCGAATGGTATTTACACCCCCAGTCACCGAAATAAAGATCCTATACGTGATTTCGGTGTTACACTGAGATTTCAACCGGTCGCAAAGCAGCGGGATGTGAAGCTGAGAACTCACTTCCATCTACTGCCGAGTCTGACAATGTGTGGAGCTATTCCTCAAATGCCAGGCACCTTCATGTCATGGTGCTCAGTTAAGCACAAGGACAAGAAAGGACGAGAGGAGTGTTCTCGAAATGAATACCCCAGCCCAAAGAGTCATGCATTAGTGCTAGTTTCGTCACTACAAATTCTACTAAACCCTAGCTCTCTTTGACATTCCAAAAATAGCCTCATCATTAACCGGTTAATCCACAGCTGAAAATTCAGTTCTTTAACAACAAAGACAACGCATTTACGATAAATAAGGTTCCGGGAATAGGTCAAGCTCTTTAAAATTGCTGCATTCAGTTCCTCAAATTTTAAACTGACCATCTTCATGTTTGCACCGTGCATCAATGATAATTAAACACTATTATCCAACTAATGCACAATATATAATAAGTAGATACAATTAAAATTATAAATATTTAAAAGTGCTTCAATATGGATCACAGAGGTCCCTTCATCAGGGGGCCTTGTACAATATTTGGCTAAAAATTACAAGTATGATTCTATCGTGTCCGTTGACATGGGCAAGGTCGGTGTTATGGCAGCATATTCTGACCCTTTGTGCGTGTGTGTAATTCACTGTATATGAGGGCACTCAGTGAATTACACACCCGCACAACGGGTCAGAATAAGCTGCCAGAACACCGTCCTTGTCCATGACAACGGGCACGATAGAATCATACTTGCAATTTTTAGCAAAGCGCTGTACAAGGCTCCCTGATGATGGATCCTCTGTGATCCGAAACATGTAGGAGCACTATAAATCTTATTGTAGCACCGTGCATTTTCGCAGAATCACTTCAATTCATCAACCAACGAATGCACATATAATTTCACATAAAACACTTTAAAAGTGTTTTATGTGAAATTATATGTGCATTCGTTGGTTGATGAATTGAAGTGATGTAGGAGCACTTTTAAATATTTTATAATTTTAATTGTATCTACATGTATATTGTGCATTAGTTGGATACGAGTGTTTAATTTTAAACTGACCATTTCAAGCCCGGGGGTCACTTTACGTAGTAGCAGGTTTTACAGTCAGAAATTTTAAATTCTGCCAGTAGAATACATTGATGTGTTTTGTGTGGATCTCGTAACAAGCAACGAATCTTTCACTATACAACATTAACTGGCTGTTTTGTAACCGAGAATGAGAGTGTCTACTGCGCGGTACGATCTGTCTTTAACTACGACAGATTACGATTCGTCATTCAAAGATTCAAATTTCATTACGAAATATTTGTTTGATTTATGAGTCTAATATAAAAGGGCATTAACTTATTTACGACACGGTTAGTGTAAATTTGCCCATTTCATTGACATACTAAATTCCACTTCCACCAACACAAAATTCCTACACGTTATTTAACCGAGGGTAAAACGTTCCTGTTAACACACCACTTTTCAGTAAATAAGGCAAACATTGAGAACACACAGGAAATACTCTTCAAACCTCAGTAATGCTTTCTTTTCATGTATATGTTCCAACTTCTTGACGCTTTTGTTACTGACACATTTTTACACCATATTAACCGCCACCGCGTTACACACGTGTACTGCGTACCTCTTTCTCTTCCTCTTCCTAAACCAGTCCATGATGATGATGCAACTTTCCTGAACAGTCTTTTGTGTTAACTTTTGGCAGGGAAGTGCCTGGGAATCAGTTGATCAGAATACCTGACTCAAAGCCAGCACCAAAACTTGTCGTTTCACAATTTTCAGTACCACAAATCCAATTGTCAACTTGCAGGCATTACACTTTTGGTCCTCCTGCGTCTATTTATCATCATTCTGTTGGTAACACTCACACAGCTGCCAGCCAACACTAGCAACAGCTGACTACGACTCACCTCTACCGACTGTGGGTGGTGGTCTGACCCCCACGCGGTCACCAGAACCACAGATTACTGCCAGAACGTTAACGGAGTTCAACCGAGTACGCATGCGCCAACAGATTAATCCGAGAATGATTTTGCGTATGTCAATTTGAGGATCGCAGTGGAAGAGGACGTAAGTAAACCAATTACAAGTTTACTGTTTTAATTACAATAATCGTTTATATCTCAATTGATGCGAAATTTCTATTAATGCTATTCGTAAGGCCTGATATAAAGACATTCCATGCAGCTCTTTTTATGGCCATGTTCTATTGCAATAAACGTGCAAATGAAAGTGGATGTACCAACATACTAAAACATTCAATTGTGGTATGTTTCTTCTTATCAGTCCTGCCTAGTTCCCACATGTCGTGCTGGCAGAAACTGAATAAATTCTTGTACCATTTATTCACTTCTCTGGAAATCTGACATTCCGACGGTAGTGTCTTGCGATTTGAAAGAGCTGTTCGGTGTAAAGATGTGGCATACATCCTTCCACGATCATATATATGTTAGTTTTACAATTTATATCTGTTTCTGAAGGTTATCGACTGTCCGAACTAAAGTTTTCGTCATTTTCTTACACGCTTCTTGCCAGAACTTAACTACTTCAATTCGCCACAAGAATTCTATTTTTTCAACTATATTTACTTATGTGGGTGGGGGGTTAGTACATTTTGGTGCTAGTCCAAATACTTTGCGCAGAGTGCAGCTACTGGCAGTGTTGTTTATCGAGTCTTAGGTAGTCGTGAAAACACAAAGAGTAGAAAGTTTGTAGTACAATAATACGACAGATTTTATTCGGCTAGTACAATACTACAGTAGAGAGCACAAATAATATGACGAATTTTATTCTGCTAACACAGTAGTGCGGTAGAGAGCACAAATAATTTCTGTGCCAGATTTTAAGTGCTATCAGATTATACGCACCATTTCGAATACCTTTAACTTTTTTTCAAAACATTCTTCTTTTGCATATACACACTATCGACTAGCTCACATAATAGTTTTATTATCTCAGTTTAAAATCATTTCTCTGACCCTAAAATATGTTAATTCTTCAAACCTTTTTCCCTCCTTACCACTTAATGGATTAGATAAATTGCCTGCCCCGAATTCAGGATGTCCTTAGGTTTCTTGTTCACCCCAGATCGGCCATTCCACTTGTCCTATACCATGAAGAGCAGCCAGAAATCACAGACGGCCAGTCAGTCAGAACTAAATTCCCTTCTGCTGTCCGTATATCACACGGATATCAATGGTAAAGTATGTACTACAAAGCATGTTTTGAACTCCTTGTTCAACTTACGCTTCATGATATTTTATCTACGCACTAGCCGAAAATATTTGAATTGCACTTCTGATATCTTCACTTTTATCTTGTCTTCATTTCAGCTATGCGTATTGCATTCAGGAACCCCTTTCTGTTAACTTCAGCCTTCATTTCCAAGCAATAAACTTGCTCTAGGTACTGTCATTACTTCAAAATCCTTTACTCCGATTCAAATTTTTCGCTTTTAATTCTGAAATAATTGTGGTAGGACTAATATTTTTGTTAAAATCTATAATCTTTTCTGTTCACATCGTCATATGTGTAAATGTAAGGCCTTATGTTAGAACATATCTGACATTATTTTAAAGGACTATCCATCGACTTCCATCTGTTTGCTTTCGTAGTACAAATCTGTCGCCGATAAGCCGAGTTCGACTAAGCATTGCGAAACTTATGTTATCGTTCACGCAGCTCTTTCGTACACACAAACACCCCCC
>Ga0123357_10007591_pt1 | contig 13428 bp, 10 predicted proteins | sample TergutEmb28metaG_FD_89873 | JGI IMG/M metagenome (GOLD analysis project Ga0123357, IMG submission 89873) | Embiratermes neotenicus P4 segment gut microbial communities from Petit-Saut dam, French Guiana - Emb289 P4 | ecosystem: Host-associated > Arthropoda: Insects > Digestive system > Gut ...
CATACGGATACCACACCACCACAGCCAAACCACAACGTAACACCAACACACATCGAACCAGAGCAATACAACCCATGAAATAACTCAATAAATAAGTCGCAAGCTCCTGAGGATGGATGTATTTACATCCGAAACATGTTGAGCATTAAATAAAGAAATAATAAAGCAAGTGACATCAAGTTGGTCTCTCTTTACTCAACTATTAAGATGATGCACAGTCCAATAAACATAACATATTTGTCTGTGTTAAAGATTTCCCCCATTGTCCTTCAGCCATGTGCTGTTGTACAGTCTTGCTGTTAGGTACTGTTTTTGCTGCTCTTTACTTAATAATGTGCATTAGAATTTGTTCTGCGTTGTGTCTTATTGTATGAGATGTTAATTACCAAGCCCAAACAAATCCACTCACCTCTTCTTTTGGTCTCTCTCTATTAATTCATACATGATGATGACTTGTAAGGTTGTTTACGTTAATGCTTATGATATCATAACATTCTGTGAACGTGAGACCAATATTTGTAGCATAAAAACATAAAATCAATGCCAAATGTCTTGCCAACGTTGCGTGCAATGCAAAGGCAGTGGATAATGTCCAGTACTTTCATGTTCATCATGTTTATCACCACCAAACTGTATTTCAAATGGTGTAGAAACTGCTGATATATGCAATTTGCTGACAACTGCAAATTCTCAGTGTACTGTGGAGATAATCCAAGCCCTGTGAAAGGGCTTGGGGTTGGTAGTGCTAATAAGTAGTCACTTTACATGCCTTCTGCACCACGGGTTTTGTAATACAGAGCAGAATGTAGTGTGTGAAGTTAAAAGGCAATGGAATTAGAACTTGTAAGCTGGTAAAAATGAAGTAAAATGTCCAGATGCAAAAGAAAATGTATAAAATACCAGTCACAAGAACATCTTCAGGATTCATTTTATAAAATGAGAAAAGTATGTGCGAGCCACTGCTTTAGGTACATTTGTAATAGTTTGTGATTTCCTGATTATTTTGGAAATTTCTGTCATCCTTTCAAAATTTGTTGTTTTGAGTACTTGGCCATACGACTCACAACACTAATACCTGTTCATAAACTAGTCTGCTGTACAGCCATCATTCTTAAGAAAATTTTTCTGTTTGTCATTCAAAACAGATTCTGTTCAGGGTCATTCTTGACACTGCTGACACATGTAGTGCATGTTGTCCATCACTTCACTGTGGTTATAGAAATGGAATTTAGGAGATGTATCTTCATTATCATGTGAACATAACCCCCCTTGTTTTGTCCCTTAGCTATGGCCAGTCTCTGTTTCTAGGCCAGAGAGAGAGAAATTCACAGTGAAGCACTGTGTTTCTGTAACCAGAATGGGACAGCAGACAGTGCCTTGTGTTGATAACACACAGAGTGATGCAGTGTCTTAATGTGTCTGATACTGACAGGTGGGGTCACTGCTCAAGAGCTGTATATCTTGACCATATCTTTAAAGTCACAACATTTGTTGAAACAAAGCAGCCAAATATCACAGTGAAAGCAGGCACATAATTTGGTTCTAGGTAGACAATATCTCTCTCTTTTCAGTGACAAATGTTCTGTAACACACAAATTCTGTGTCCAGCATATGATTTTACAAGTTGGCAGATGTTAGGGCCATATTGAGACTTAATTCACAGAGAGACTGAAGTGCTACAGGAGTAATACAGTTGATACTTGTAAAGTTAATTGAGGCAAATTATCAATAACAGTAGTCACAATAATTTTGCCTCACAGAACTAAATAATGACAGATTTTATTTTCATAGAAATCAGATCGAGTATTCACTGGATTTACCCAAACTGAATGTAGTGTGATGAAACTGGCACACGTCCTGCTCCTGCTTCAGCCTGAGACCACAAAGCCTTTTTTGGTCTGTACAGAAATAGTAGTACCAAATCATTTTGTGTCTGTTTTACATAAGTACTGATATAGGAGAGCGTTTTGTAGGTTATATTTCTGTCCTTATGTTTCATACCAGTGTTTACTTAAAAGAGTTTTTAAATTTCTCAGTTTCTCTTTAATTTGACTCGCATCGTCTGTTATTTTAAAAGCAATGACAGCTGTTTCCACTGACAGTTACTCCAGTCTTCTCTTTTTTAATGTATGTATGCTTGCTTGTTGCCATGTTACATACATCAACAGGCATATCAGAATGTTGGAAAGGAAATGCTGAGGGAAAGGAATGAAGTCATTTACATGCCAAAAGGAAGTTGATATCTCTATGGTACAATAGGGGGAAACTGAATCAAATATTCCGGGCCATTTTGGAAGCCAATGACAATGTATACGTGGGCCAACATTATAAATTATTTTACCATTGTCACTCATGCGAAACAGATACATATTTTTGAAAGAAAGATAAATGTGTGAAATTACAATATTTATGTGCAATAAGTCATTGTAAATAAAAGAAATGCATTCTGTTACTATTTGTAATAATTATGGTGAGATCACATTGAAAGTACAGTGTCATCAAAGGTCATGGCATATTACAACACATACTTTACAGTATGTTTGTTAGAAAGTGTCTGTACTGTCTCCATTTTTGAAGTATATGCAGCCACATTCAACCAGATGGCTTCTCATCACTTAGCAGTTTGAGTAAATTTTCACCCCCACCCCCAAATAATATTTTGTGTGAAGTACTGTGCTTCCCAAACCAGCACACAGAGTCTGGTACCTGTCAAGACATGGATTGTAGGAACTTAACTTGCCATGAACTTTGACTGCAGCCAGCTTCAAAAGCAAAGTGGGTACTTTACATTCAATGTTATTCCACACTTCAGTACTACTGTAACAAAATTGTCCTGTGAAGAACAGTGCCTTGTGTAAAAACAAATATGAAGTCTTTTTCATTCAAGTTGTGTTGTTTCCTGCAATATTAGTCTACACACAAATAAAACAGTCCTTAACAGAGCAGAATTATTGAAAAGAAGTTTATTTAGAAACATCCTTGAAATAATCCTATACTATATTAAAATATGTGGGATATGGAATGAAAAGTGTGCTTTCATCATAGGCAGAGAGGGAAAAGATGCACACAGAGTAGGGTTGCAGCCATACTGGCTGATTTTCAATAAAGAGGTCAAAAGGTGTTTCTCTTGAACTCAACCCAATATAATGCAGCATAATATGACTAGAGGAACAAAAATATCACAAGGACCTGCGAATGTGACATGAAATACCGAAGTGAATTTGTTGGAAATACCAGGAGGAAGAGGGAGAGGAAATTCCACACTATTTCTGGGAACCTTCAAGAAAGGCAAGTTTGTGGTTAATGCATCCACTGTTAAGACATGTAGTGGGGGTAAAGCACCATACATTCTTTAACCACAGTTTTAGATGGTGTGTGTTACATGTCTCTGCTGGTGTGTCCCAGGGGTCAGATCTAGTTACCCACTGGATAAGTGATCGGGCGGGCCCCAAAACCGGATTGGACAGTGGCGCTGACAAAGTTCTTTGTCTCCTACTGGAAATTGTACCCCACTAGGGAATATCCTAGTTACTACGTGGACTCAAATCCAACAGTTTCGTTTAAAATAGTTAATGGTGAAACTGAGCAAAGGTGTATAGTAATATTGCAAGTACGATTTTTAAGGGAAACGTAATTGTTTACGAAGTGCAACCACAGTGCATACAGAACACCACGGATCCTAGACCATTTGGCGTACTCCGTGAAACTTCTTCTCTCTGACAATTATTTCGTACCAAACTGACACTTGGGTTGCCAACTGTGTCCACATTACAGCGTTGGGGTCTGATCCATGGTTGGGGTAGACCGCGAAGTCGAATGCTTGACGGCGAAAGCGTAACCGTATGGTCCGGTCACGATACAATTTTCATGCCTAAATGTTATGTAACGTAAACATAAAGTTCACATCAATGTTCCTTATGTTACTCTTTGAGTACGTACAAAAATCTAGATGATTTTGATTTTTATTAGATACTAATCGCCACAGGATCTTGCTTTGGATGCACATCACGGATCACAGGTGACTCCTATAGCCACCCTGCCGTTACAACCATATATTTGATCGGTGGGCGAGCGCCATGACCAGGCTCTAATCCGTGACAAATTCAAGTTGTCCGTGGTGACCATCGTGTGAAGTCGGTGAGTCAAAACCGTTGATGACATGGATCAGTTTTGATGATCTATGCTCGTTGCTGTCGTCATAGATGATCTGTGTTGCTGTCACAGTGATGTGATGTGTGTCGTTTGTACTTCGTCGGGAACTGATTTCTGTTGTATGTTGTGAGAACCGTTATTTAGTGCTGCTTGAATAAATATTAATTATGCCGGCATTGGAAATAAGCACGCCGGCCGAAAATCATGAGCCTGAGACACCAACAGCACAGCCAATCGTGGGTATTATTTATCCACCACCTGAGGTGAGAAGTATCCTTATGTACAGGCACTTGGTACCATTTAAAATACAGGAATTATTGTAGTAGAATGCAGTCCAGACTGCGGCATACAAGAAAAATGAGATTTTTGTGTAGAAGTGGCTACATAAGGAGTGGTACTTGGAGCGATGCAGATTGGACGTTTCCAAAATGCAGCATTTGACATGCGGCAGAAGCGTGGGGTCTAAGTCTGAAGTGGACCTATTTGACCGTAATATGGCTCCATAATGTTGTTTGTTCATAGCGCCTTTTGTAGATGGATACAGAAAGTTTTTCTTCTTAAAGTGCATAATGTCCTGTAGCTAGAACGAAAACTCTGTATGGCGAAGTCATGATGCAGTTACTTGTCCTTGGTCTTACTGGGATTACATTAACCATCACACAGTTAAGGTATCTTGTTAATGCTGGTGGTTCATTTTCTTATTAACACATAAGTTATACCCATCCACATGGTTCAAAATTTAAGTAATTTTTCCATTCCGAGTGAAGGAAAGGAGATCTCAGCATTAGTTCATTAATGTAGAGGTAAAATGTTTTACTTAGAAAGGAGAGGCAGATGTAGTAGTGAAGCTTGTAACTTTGTTAGTCGTGTGTGATATTATAGACAGTGTTGTTTCTGTTGTTAATGGTAATTATGAAATAAGCGTTTTATTAACAAATCTGTCAGTGCAAGGGGAATGAACATAGGTTCTCTCTTATGTGTGTGTTTAACAACTACCTTCACATGTAACTGCACCAGTTGTCACTATTTATTCATGTTGTCTGCCTCATTAGTCTTGTTAGCATTGTTTACAGAGGGAAGGTACATTGTTGGTGGCTTGCAGGAACAGTCAGCCACCATCAACTCCCATCAAACATTCTTCTTTCTGTGACATGAGGATAGATATTTTCAGAGTTTTTTTTTTGTTGAAAATCACAAATGTGTTACATGTGAACTAGATCATTGCAAGGATTTTCATACACTAGTTTTATCCATTGAGTAGTACCCTTCTTGAGAAGCTGGCGCATGACAGTTCATTAATATGTTTGCCAGGGCCTGACACTGTTCTTGAACTGAGCTCCAGATAAAATTCAGTTGACTCCCTCATGCTCTGTTTCAGTTATGTTTTAGTGTTGTCCTTTATTTGATCCTGCTAGTCCAGAATAAAGGCAGGTGGCTGCAGATGTGATCTAGCAAGGGATGTGATCACTTGCTTACTAGGCAGTCAGTGTTAGCTAGCTGACACACTTGCAAATAATGCTATGATCCAAGCAGATGACAGCAGTGCCAAGTGTCAGGAGTTCTGAAATTCTATTAAAGTGGCTGCACTGCTTGTGTAGTGCAAATTTGCAAAAGACAGAAGGACTGCCTTGGAATGGCGGCAAGCATTGCCTGAATTTAGTCTACTGTTAATTTGTTTATGAGTATCATTTTGGTTTATTACTGTCTTTCCACAACATTTGAAATTTGCTGCTCTTTTAAGTAACTTATTGTTGGTGTTTGGTATGTGAGTTCGCACTGCGTTCTGGTGTTTGGTTTGTGAGTTTGCTCTGCATTCTGGTGATGGTAGACAAACCTACATTATGTTTAGTATTTCCTGCCAGATATTTCCGTGTTATAACTTAATTTTGTATGCTTCAGTGTGTGTATTTCATATTAGAGGTGTAGTTTGTACAATGAAATGAGTTTTATTTTGTGCAAGTTGTTGTTTCTTTGAAGTTTTGATACAGTTAACAGAATACTTACGTTATTCAGTTATTGTTATGTGGATAAGAACTAATGCGTGGATGATTTCATTTTATTTGCTATATCATACACTTAAAAAATAATCTGCTAAGGTAGTAGCAGAATGGGGTAAATTGTATCGTAGAACACATTTATCTTACTAACATGTGTGACTTGTTTGTGAGAGGAGCCATAGGAACAGTTTTATTGGTAAGCAGGATAAAGCCCATGGAAATGTGGCATGCATGTTCCAAAACACTGCAGAACAATTCCTCTGCCATTGAGAAAGAGACTTTGATTTTGAACCCCCAAGGACAATGTAGGAGTGGAAGACAGAAAAGGAGCTGGAGGAGAATGATAGAGGAGGAAGATAAAATAGTGGGAAATATTGGGAAAGAGGTGAAGGAAATGGATGGAAGCAGTCGGCTCTTGGAGATCGTATGCTGTATGCTGGAGAAACTGGAAAGTGACTTGAATGGACATTTCAAAACATTTAACCATCTGAACAAATGTAATCTATATTTTACATTAATATAGGCAGAATATGACACGTATTTGAAGTGACATACTGCAGCATGGTGTGCTGTGTGATTGTATGAAGTGACATACTGCAGCATGGTGTGCTGTGTGATTGTATGAAGTGACATACTGCAGCATAGTGTGCTGTGTGACTGTCTGAAGTGCCTCTCACCTTGAGCATGTATCACAGAAATGGTTTTACTGTGCAGAACTGATTGAGGTGTTGAGCTTGTCAAGACTTCTTTGTGTTTGTCTGCTTTGTGCTGGACCACACTGCTGTGCATGTGGTTTTATGTTTGAGTGTGGAACATTCCCCCTCATCAATTCCTGTGATTCCAACCTTACACAAGTACATGGACAATAGACTGTTCAGTTATTTTAGCTACATGTTTGCGGATTTCCTTAACTGTTCTTTCCACAGACATTGTTGACAAGACTGCAAGTTTTGTTGCCAGAAATGGCCCGGAGTTTGAAGCCCGTATACGACAGAATGAAATAGGAAATCCGAAGTTCAATTTCTTGAATTTTGGTGACCCTTACCATGCATACTATCAGTTTAAAGTTAAGGATTTCCGTGAGGGGAGAGGTGAGTAGTCCGTTTATATTAACTTTAATCAGACATTTCTTTTTAAAACTGTAACCAGTCTTGGGCCAATGTAATTTGGTTGACAGAGACGTCCTGAGTTCGATAAGCTTGCTATCTAGACACCGACACTTCCACATTATGTGAATTTAAACAGGACATTGTTTTGTCCATCTTTTATCTGGTTTTGGTACCTCTACGTGATATTTTATTGGAAAGTTATGGAGTTCTATTTTTTTAGTGTTATTAATAAACTGTGTTAAACAGGGCAGGAACCAAGTGCAGGAGGGGTTCCAGTGCCACAGCTTAAGACTGTTCTATCATCAGCTCAACAGAAACAGCAACAGGAATTACTGAAGCAGGTGTCAGAGCAACCTTTTATTCCTAAGGATCCGCCTGCAGAATTTGAGTTCATTGCTGATCCACCATCTATATCAGCCCTTGATTTGTAAGTTGCATTGACTCTGAACACTTCAGCATGTTTTGAGTACTATGTGTGAAGGTTAAGGTCATCCCCATGACATGAGTGTGCAGACACAGAGGGGAGGCGGATGTTTAGCCTCAATCCATTTGTAACCTCGGCACTAGAAGGCGGTGGACAGTCAACACCACGCCTGTCCGCATTACCGCCTGTGAAACACCTGGTACTTGTTGTACGGGAGGTTGGCTGGGCCTTGGGGCTGGTCTGGACTGGCACAGAAAATTTCATCTCCAAGGGAATTTGATCTCTGGAGCATCCAGCCCACAGCACATTCGCTACAGTGACTGTGCTGTCCCAGCCACCAACTGCTGTGTGTTATATGATACTCAGAATAAACACCGATTATTTCCCTAAATGGCATAACCCTTTCTTTGTAATGGAGACAGTTATACTTGAACTGGGGGTACATGGCAGTGCAGTTGGTTGAAGCACTGTGGTACAAGCCAGAAGGTTGCGGGTTCAATTCCTGATGGTGTCATCAGAATTTCTCATTGACTTAATCCTGCTGGCTGCACTATGGCCCTGGGGTCAACTCAGCCTGTGACAGAAAGAAGTACCAGGAATATTTCGTGAGGGTAAAGGTGGCCAGTGCGTAGGGTTGATAACCTTACCACCTTACCACCTTCATGTGCCAACTATCTGGAGATCTGGGAGCCCCAAACTCCTGGAACTCCCAGAGCCCATCCAGGCATCTACTTGGATTGCTTTACCTTGCATATACGTGCACTTGGACATGGGGGCTAAAGTTCTGGATATTGTTTAGATGACCTTGAGATTCAATCATTGTTATAATTTTCTGTCCTCAAAGTGCTGCTCTACTTTGCGCTGCAGCAGTAAGAATATCGAACATCTGGTTTGTCCTTGATCTCACAATTTTTATGTCAATGTGCTCTTGTGTTATGTGTAATTGAGGTGATGTTACCATTGTGGCATTGGATGTTGCGACTCCCCTTGTCATTCACACAGTTTCCAGAATGTGCCATGTTCAGAATTGTTCCTTCAGTGTCACAGTTTTCATTGCGCAGTAACGTGTATGTACGCAGTGAAAGCATTAGTATTGTGTGGGTTTATGAATCAAGGTGATTGGGATCGGTGGATCATGTAGCATGCCTACAGAATTTTGATCACAATATTTAGCCCATTCAACTCTTCGATGAGCTGCTGTTGCAGACATTGTTATCATCTGAAGCTGATGGCAAACTGTGGTCGTTCTCGGAATCACGTAAATAGTTCCTGCGGTTCATTCACGTGTGTGTAGATGGCTGCATACTTCATGTTCATTAATCTGTAGACCTGTAATGTGTTCCTTTTTGGGTAATTCCCTGGCGTCTGAGTTCTAATAGCCGACGTTTCGGAACTCGGTTCCATCTTCATAGGCAGGTGAATAAAGTATTCATTCACCTGCCTGTGAAGATGGAACCGACAGTGAGTTCCGAAAGGTCGGCTATTAGAACTTAGACGCTGGGGAATTACCCAAAAAGGAACACATTACATTTAGAACACAGCGAAAGCTTGAAAACAAGAAACTGTAGACACATTGCGCCAAAGTTTCTGTACTTACATTACTGTTATCTAATTGTGTATGCTGGGATTTTGTGAAATCATCTTATTGCGTATGCTGGGTGAGTTTGGTTTCTGTGTTGACTGAGGACTGTACATGTCAAAGGCAGTTAGATTTAGGGAAGACGTAGGCTTAGATGGGGGGAGGACAGTATTAAAATTGATATAAAGATGCAATATGGGGGGTGTGAATGTTGCTTATTTGGTGGCTGTTGTTCATGTAGTTGTGAAGCTTTGGGGTCTGTAAAGGGCAAGGAATTTCCTGGCTGTCTGAGGTTCTCAAAACTGCTGTTTACTGTCGAGTTATTTAGCTGATTTTTAATTAGAATCTCGTACTAATGAAAATGAGTTTCATTAATGTAAGGTTTATTTTGTGATGGTGTCATGTCACACACTGTATAGCACCGAATAGTGGAAGAATGACTTTTGTGATGAATGAGAAAGGACTGAGAAAGAAGTGCTTATGGCATAGTTGAGGTACCATCTGAGGAATGACATCAAAAATGTCATTAAGGATACATGGTGACCCAGTTGTGGTTTGATCTGAGCATGTGCTGTGTACAAGTCAGGTGCATTTGTTACTACAGCAGTCATACCTTCAGATGTTTGCTTGAGGCAATATGGTGATGTGTTGATGTGTCAGCATTTAATTATTTGTATAAAAATTCGTTGTTCAGTATGCGATGGTACGTACCTAAACAGAGTGTGCAGCTTAAGTTAATGTGTGTGTGTGTGTGTGTGTGTGTGTGCAGGGACATTGTGAAGCTGACGGCACAGTTTGTGGCTCGTAACGGCCGTCAGTTTCTGACTAACTTGATGAACAGAGAACAGCGCAACTACCAGTTTGACTTCCTTCGACCTCAGCATTCTCTTTTCCAGTACTTCACCAAACTTCTGGAACAGTACACAAAGGTGAGCCAATTCTTCTGAGAGTAAAGGAAATTAAATGGTGCACATTTTACCAGTTTGTAAATTAGAATACTTTGCTGTGGTCATTTATTGGAGAAGTTTACAATGTGTGATAAGTCAACAAGCCTCACAACACTTAATGTCATGTCCGTTAAAGCTCATGTACAACAGTTTTTCTGCTTATAGTTCAAAGTTTGGCCTAATTTAGTCATAAAATATGAATATGTGTGCACATCATGCAACAAATAATATACGATTTTTTGTAAAGTTTCATGAAGCGGAAAATTGGGGATGAAATGCGTGTGGAGATGGCAGTTGATACTTTTGAATTTGTTCTTGTTTCGTAAGCCCTAATGCAAAGGAATGTACATTCACATGTTTTATCAAAGTAATTTATTGCTTCAGATAAAACCTTCGAAAGGTTAGGCTGTGACAATTGTACAGGAATTTGAACTCTTTAATACTGAAGGTTTCAAAGAAGTTTAATTGTTTTTAACTTTAACATTTGTAGGTTCTCATTCCTCCTAAAGATCTGATGTTTCGTTTGAAAGAAGAATGCAGCTCGATTAATATAATTTTAGATCAGGTGAAATACCGATCAGAGTGGATCAAGTATCAGGAGGCTCAAAGACGCAAGGAGGAGGAAGAACTGGAAAAAGAAAGAGGTAGATATGTGCGTGTTCATGTTTTGTTAATTCTGAAGAGATTTGCAAAGTACAACCAACAAGATGCAACGTTTCACAGTTTATTTATATCTGTAAGACGCTCTGTGTGTTTCAGACGGTTTTTCCGTCCATCATCAGGAGCTCAAAACTGCACATACAGTGTCAGGTATTTTTCAGACCAATACCTGATGCTGTGTGTGCAGTTTTGAGCTCCTGATGATGGATGGAAAAACCGTCTGAAACATGTAGAGCGTCTTACAGATATAAATAAATTGTGAAACGTTGCATCTTGTTGGTTGTACTCTGCGAATATAGTAGCGATGCACGGACATATGAATGTTAAATTCTGAAGATATTGTTACTTTGTCAAGAGATTCCATGTGCATGTGTTTTGGTCATGCAGTGGGAGATGATTTTTGTGTGCTTGTTATTGCTAAAGGGTAAGGTCCATTTCTATTACAGCTGTGGACTTGTGACATGTGACACAGTGGAAAAGTCATTATGTTGTTACAGAATTTCACAAAATGGCACTTTTTGAAGTACATGTTCTTCATAAGGGGAGTGCATGTTGTAATTGTTTTAAAATATGTGACTTCTACTGTGGTGCATTTAACACGTGTTCTATGTGTTTGTCCTGCAGTTGCGTATGCGCAGATTGACTGGCATGACTTCGTAGTTGTGGAGACAGTGGACTACCAGCCGTTCGAAATAGGCAACTTCCCGCCTCCTACCACACCTGATGAAGTTGGAGCTCGTGTCTTAATGCAGGTGTGTATTTGTGAAACTTTACTGTCGGTTTGTAATGACACTTGTGCTCAGTATCGTGGCTGAGTATGTAGCACTTAAATGCCTCACAGATGGGAGGTTGGAGGTTCATATCTCATCCTGGAGACCAAGTGGCTTTACTGTAACTAAAAGCATATCACCTGCATAGAAAGTGTAGAGAGACTGTGAAACTTTAGTGCTACCCACGCAATGTGTTTATGAGGCTCTTTCTGATGGCTAACAGACCAGAACGTCTTTTAGAAGCCCGAGGAGCAATTTGATGTATGGAAACATTTTTTTATGGCATTTTGCGTATGATGATGATGATGATGATGATGATGATGTGATGAGGAGTTGAATTGAATGTACACATTTACTGTTTGTGCTTAGTAAAGATTGCCCCAAATTAAATTAAGGTATGGACCAAAAGTGATTAAGCTTTTCACTCTTATGGGATGTTACACGGCACTGACTGGTAGTTAGTTACTGACATTTCAGGACAGCTGATCAGTCCCGTCGTCACTGGTCCAGGCAGACCAAGAAAATTAGTAACTACCAGTCCACACTGCATATCATCCTAGAAGAGTGATGACCTGACTTACTGTGAAGCACAAGCTTGAAATCATGCGAAGCAATTAATTTGCATGCTGTTTTGGGATGCATAACCCACAAAATAACACAACTGTATCTTGCAACACCAGGCAGGAATCATTTAATTAGCACGCCAACTAATGCACATACATAAAATTTTTACATTCAATCACCCACAGTCAGGCACATTCTCAGCAGCATGCGACTTACAAAACATGACCTGCTGCCACAACACCAAGTTAATATAAGGAAATTAATCAGTAAGTGTTTTTAAATATGTGACTTAGCAAGGAACAGTGTAGCTCCCTGAAGATGATCTTGGGATCAAAACATGTTGGAGCGTTTTAAATGTTTTAATGTAAAAATTTTATGTATGTTCATCAGTTGGTGTGCTAATTAAATGACTCTACGAAATGCACGGTGCAACGATAAAGACCGGGCAGGAATATATCATATGATAAAACCAACTAGATGCACTAATTACTCAAATTTATTTTTGGAATAAAACTCAACATGTCATACAGGTATTGCTGTGTGTACAGTGCAAAACTCTTGCTGATGGACAGAGGAACTGACTGAAACATGTAGAGGTTTATTCCAAAATAAATTTGAGAAATTAGTGCATCTAGTTGGTTTTATTATAAGAATATATCACGTTGCATGGTCATCTGAACGTCAAACCAGGTAGGAAGCTCGCATGATGATGTGGTTTAGAATGGAAGACCATAATCATATTTAGATGCAGGTTGCTGCTATGAAGGATCCCAACATGACAGTGCTTGAATTCAGGCAAGCCACATGTGGGTAGAAGTGATGAAGGTGGAGAAGTGGCTCACATGCTGCACTCCATGTACCTAGTGTAGACCTGTGACAAGAAATGACATACAGCACTGCTGTATATATGTAACTGTAATGTCAACTGTAATTGTGTGAGTTTTTAATGATTTTAGTGTAACATTGTTGACCGGTAGTGTTGTGTGGAGCGGAAGCATGGACGTTGATGAAGAAAGAAGAACAAGCTCTGCTAATTTTTTAAAGGAAAATATTTAGAAGAATATATGGTGCTAAATATGAAAACGGGGAATGGAAAAGTCGGAAGAATCGAGAGCTAGAAGAGATGAGCAAAGGAGAAAATATAGTAAAATGGATAAAAGGGCAAAGGATAAGCTGGTTAGGTCACTTAGAGAGAATGGAGGAGGATAGGATGGCCAAAAATTTTC
>Ga0123357_10007593_pt1 | contig 13426 bp, 8 predicted proteins | sample TergutEmb28metaG_FD_89873 | JGI IMG/M metagenome (GOLD analysis project Ga0123357, IMG submission 89873) | Embiratermes neotenicus P4 segment gut microbial communities from Petit-Saut dam, French Guiana - Emb289 P4 | ecosystem: Host-associated > Arthropoda: Insects > Digestive system > Gut ...
CTGCCCGCCTGCCCGCCTGCCCGCCTGCCCGCCTGCCCGCCTGCCCGCCTACCCAAATGGAAAACCACGGTTAGCAGACGGATTCTTATGAAATTTGATATATGAGTAATTTTCGAAAGACTGTGGATAAAATTTAAGTTTTATTAAAATCTGACAAAAATAACGGGTACTTTACGTGAAGACCTAAGTGTGTTTATGACCGTTTGGGCTGAAATTATCTCAGGTTGAGAAATATTTCAGACAAACTTTGTAGAGAAATTTTGAAAACACAATTTTTGTTCAAGAAACTTGTTTTCCGAAAATAGTGTGGTTTATGAGATAATGTGGAAAAATATGATATGGGCAGCCAGGTCACAGATGGCAAGATAATACGGCGCACAAAATATGTGATTTGCATGCCAGGTAAGTGAGGCAAGAATACACACACACACACACACATAATATTTAATAGTAATTGCTTCATAACTATCTAATTCCGTTTGATCTCGTAAAATGTTTTACGGCACGACACGAAAAACGTAGAAACAGCGCGATGACTTATCTGTCATTATGATCTGTTTAGTCGAACAGTGCCTCTAAAGAAGACCACCGGCAAACAACCATCCTTTTGGTTCACTGCAGCATGAGGCACTTCACATTAAAACCTACCTAAGTTTTATTGTTACCGGCAACAAAAATTTTCTATAAAAGCTTTGTTGTGCAACGCTCAAATTTTTATACGTTTGACAGTGACGTGTAACTTAACAACTAACACAGAAAGCATTACTGTATTTCCAATGCAACAATGGTTACGCAAACATACCACAATGTTACTTTATGTCTACCCTGTCCATCGCGCTTCTACCGTTCTTCAGCATTCCTCGGTACAAAAGACAAAATTGAAAAGTCACTTTTCTATTAATCGCGCTAACTTCGTGGTTTCCAAAATAAGGATCCGGTTTAATCTTAATTTCTGATACACATCACTTGTTAAAGCCGTATCAATCGAAAAGATATTATAGAAGGATTAACGTAAAATGAAATCTAACGCAATCACTTAAGGCCAACCATTTCAAACACTCCGTCAGGGAAATTTCATTAGTGTAGGGAGTGAGTTATATTTAAAGTTCATTGGGGCACTACTGAAAATATTTCTTGCTGAGAGAGAAGGATACCAAGGTTAAAAATACTCGTGAATCGGAATTTTAGCTCCTCACTTCAGAGTTATCTTCACCTCGAAGTTAGAGACAGCAGGTTGATCCAAAAACGTTGTACCTATCTACCGAATTATACAGTGCCACGACACAGAAAACCGTAATCTGGTTCATGAAGGTTTTGTAATTCAATATTATGACTATCTGTTGCTGTGTGTTGTGAACTCCGTTAAAAGTTTGCCGATGTTTCAGATTACCTGCTTCAGGCAAATAACTGTGAAATGTTGTTACGTTTCTACCAGGCCACAGGGCCCGGAAAAGAGCGGATGAGAACTAAAGATCGTGTACAGCTCAAAGAGTAATTAAAGACTTAAAAAATGTTGGGCTGTAAAGTACGTGAAAATTTGTGTATAGATATTTGGGTAAAATAAAGAATGCGAAACAAAGGCTAGTGGTACTGAGACAAAATTTGTGGAAGTGAATGGATGCTTGAGTATGGAAAGTGAAGATTAATTCTGATTACAACTAACACGGAAGTTCAGCTGTAGACTTTCTAGAAAAGGCTGTTGATAAGGCGATACTCTTATAAGTTTTGCAAAGAAATAAATTATATTTTTTTCATGTAAGTATAATTGTGAAGAAATGATTTGTGATATATTATGGCTGTAGATTGTGTTTTGTATCGCCAGTAAGACACGCTTACTGGTTCCGATAACAGACATCACAAACACAGGGAACCAATCCACTTCTGATTGTGATATATATTGCCGAACGGGACATATATTGACATAACTGTAGAAGCGTCCGCGACCAATCCCAACGTTAATAATCTCTATTGTATATAGATCTCATTTAACGATAAGAAACTTTTTACCATAGTGGAACAATAATGTTTACAATAATTACATTTGTACCTTTATATATAACCAACAACCGCAACGAAGCTGCTACATACAAGGAAACTATAATTAAGTGCTTAGCAGTAGCATTTGGTTGTTAAGAAATAACATTGTGTTCTCCCTGAAGATGGCACACATGTACCGAAACATGTTGGAGAAACTCATTTAATGTTGGTACTAATTAAGAATGCGCATTTATTTGGCAAAGAAATAATGTACTGATATAAGAAATGCATGGAAAGGACAAATTTAATATGACTGGGATTACATACTGTGAAAGGCAAATTTTATTGACCCCTGTTAATAATGGGCGTAGCTACTGCATATGTATGTCGCTGGACAGAATTTTTGTGAACAACCAGAAGCCACAGTCCTCTTACAAACACTTATTCAAAACTCTCAAACGGAACCTACGTCCAGCAGTGACAAACACATATGTTCCCTCCCAACCACTTGCGAAAATTTAGGCAATGTTTATGTAATTTTATGGAGGACAGCCCGTTGTGTCTATAGATTGTGTCACACGAAACGTCTTTTTGCTGTCGAAAACAACGACTAATTTCCTTCACTTACACGTAGCTACATGTCTCGGTCGATAACGACTATCATCGGGCTACCAATAAAATATCTCAAAGTGAAGTAAAATGTAATGCAGGGATATTCACACTATGGGATCCCACAAGTTCACAACAGTTAGTACAATATAAATTGTATAAAATTGTGAAACTTAGTAAAGAATAGTTGTAGACTGGAGGTGGTTGTAGGTTTTCCACCTGTATATGAGCATAAATTAAAATACGGGATTACAATTTAAAAAATTTTAAAGTAAAGTGTATATATATATATATATAGGAGTCACGGCCCAATCAGAGGTAATATCGCAGTATTTAAATGCAATTTTTTTTGTTTGTGTTCATGACTTGACAGCTCTAGTGAGCGTAGATTTCACTGAGATTTCGAGATCACACTCAGACACACCACACTCGGTAGGACTCTTCTGGATGAGTGATCGGTCCTTCTCAGAGATCTCTACCTGAAAACATACAGTACTCACAAGAGACAGAGGTCCGTGTCTCGGCGGGATTCGAACCCACAGTCGCAGCAAGCGAGCGGCCGCAGACCCACCCCTTAGACTGCGCGGCCACCGGGACATTTACATTTGTGGTTAAAGGAAATGCTGTATTGAGGATAGGTGTTGCTTGGCGGGCACTGCAATCGGTGAGCTCTAGAAGAATCACGCAGAAATGCTAACTACAGGGTGAAAAGTTCATTTCGGTATATCAGTTTGTAGCAAAATCTTTTCGGTAAATCAGCCAACATTATTGGGGGGCTATTAACATTTCCCGAAGCTGGTGGAAACTGCACTTAATGGAGGTGAATTCAATGTCATTTAACAAGCGTAATGCTGCCGACTGTTTGAATGCGAACTCCAAGTTCAAATCACTCTGCAACTGAGAGTCGGTCTATCCGTCCGCCTTGGTGTCGAACCCCCCCCTGGGCGAATGACCATACATTATTAAGTCGACGGTGTGACCACTGCAGCCGTAGTCGTCACAATACGACGTTCTCTATGACGACAGAACCAGAATGTCTTGTGTCAAGTGTGATGGTGTTTCATAGAAATGACGTAATGAAATTACTGTTTAAATGAACATGCTAATACGTAACAAGTAAAAGGCCTTTGTTAGAAGAAACTTTATAAAACATATAACGTCACGTCTGACTCAACTTATGCCATACACAACGGGTACCAGGTGGTAAACTGGCCATTGTCACGGTTCAACCTCCAGTGCTATTAACGTGGCGCTGTATGTTGAGCATCGCGTTGTCAAATGTTGCGAAAATTTTCATTTTCCCATTTCGTATGACTTTTGCTTTCTGGCAGCATAATTTTGTGTTAAAATCATACACGTACGGAATTTCGAAATCCACATATATATCACGGGTCTGTGTGGTGTGCCTTTGAAAATGCCAGTCGTGCGGAGAACTTTGTTGTTCAGCCGCTGCAAATTCATAACGTAGCTGCCTGCCGCAAATTCCAGTGTGGTGAGGCATAAGTCATTACAGACCTAATGGTGGCTTTATGGAGGACTAATCTGACGTTAGATCTTAATCACTCATATCTGAATATGAAGTAGATTATAATGAATCTTCTGAAAGCCTCGTCTTCCACCTTAAGGCTAAAATTTTCCCTGTAGTTTTTACTTTTGCACCGTGCTTTCTAAAATCTATGTAGTTCACATACCAACAAATGCACTATTCATTAAAGTTGGAAAAGTTTTAAAATTTACATTAAAATACACATTAATATCGCTCCTACATATTTCGGTCTATGACCATCATCAGGTAGCATACTGCCACATCACCATATAATATATAACGACGTAATTTTACCGAGTGTTTTAACATAAATATAACTTTAGCCAGGTGCAGTAAAAGCTCCCTGATGATGGTCATAGACCGAAATATGTAGCAGCGATATTAATGTGTATTTTCATGTAAATTTTAATACTTTTCCAAGTTTAATAAATAGTACATTTTTTGGTGTGTGAACTACATTTCCCTGTAGTCTTTCTGTAAAATATTACATCAGGAAGTTTGCGTGGTTTACTAACGAAATATTCATCTGGCCCATATTTAAATTTAGTTCCTACCGCAGAGCAAACACTCACACTGTGCTTTACACAAACCATTCAGTTAATGCTGTGTGCAAGGACGTATTCTCTGTTTGTTCTGAGAAACATATAAATACATACGTAGTAAATACGTTGTGTGGGCAAAATGCAGCTTCTAAACAGAACGTAACAAAAAATGGCATTAACGACTGTAGTCTGAAGAGAGAAACAATAAAATGACACTGACTATGAGCCCTTGACTGATTCTACCCTGATCCAATAAATCCTGAACATGTTCTCACTCTATTTCTTTACGAAGCACAGAAAACTAGTCCTACCAAGTGTTATTGTATTATTTCAGTTCCTAGTCCTAAGCTTTGTACTCTCTTATAAACTCGCACAGACGCTACACAATTTGCCTTTGTTGTCCTCTTCGATTTGATCAACTCAGCAATATTTAGTGACGAGTCCAGCACTATAAAAGCTCGAATAATTTCTCTGTGACCTTCCTCGTGTCGTTACCTTGATTTAGGACTGTATGTCCTAGCCGATTAGGAGAGAGTTAATTTATGTAATTTACAGTGTGACACAAACTGCGGACACAAATTCGTGCGGAAAGACGGAGAGGCAGACAGACACGTGACGGGACCAGCTGTCAGATCCAGTCAGTATTACATTACGCCAGATATGATACAATGTTGCCGCCATCTGTCCTCCCTGCAAACTGACCTATCCATTACAGATAGATCTGCGGCTTCAGCAGCTAGGCCTATTATACAGGCCCACTGTAACACTCTGAAGAAAATCAAGCGTGATCTGAATAAAGAAAGATAACTTCTGTTTTCGTCGTTGAAAGTCAGTATTCTTACCACAAAATTAACGTAAATACCAACTGCTTCATTTACTGCTATATAGGCCTATCTCTGTATCAGACATGCTTGCGGACATTCCTTAAGCCATGACGCGGAATTCTTCTTGAGGAGCGAATCATTCCCGAATTGGCAAAGACTACAAAATTTTAGGAAATATGATATTTAATTACCCTTTTCACAAGGATCTGAACCTCGTCTCCCTCCTAAACCAGAAAAATCCATTCCTCGCGTTTCCATTTTATTTATGTTCATTTTTCCCAACTAAACCGCCGACTGCATTTTTCTTCTGTCACATGCTTTCCACATGCCCAGCCAATCTCTTCTCCACTAATTTTATAACCTAACAATGACTGACGAGGAGCATTACTCGAGCTCCTAACTATGCAATTTTTATGTTATGTCTTTTTAATTTTACTCTTCCAATCCACAATACGATCTGCCCATATTATATAGAGAGCCAATAAATCTCTTTCCTAAAATCTATTCATTCTTGGTGGTCAAGTTAGTGACATTCCGGATAAATGCAAAATCAGCCCTTTCTCTGAGTATTTACCCACATTATAACAATGATCTGTAAGGTTATTCCCCTCCAAACACAATTATTATAATATTCCCATCTAGTTTTCTGAAATGAAAGCAATTTCAGATATACATTTAACTGTTAACTATTAACAAAACGTAATGATCGTTTTCAAATGAGGATTGTCAGAGTTTTTGCAAAGTACATATCTTGCAGCTACAATACGGGATTATGTCTGTGGAATTTGTTGCTGTAATTTTCATTTCTTAAATTTAGACAGAAATAAGCTACAAAAGCCAAGGTCTTTCTTTTTTTTATCGCCATTTTCAGGCGGCAAATCACGTCACAGTTTTCGTGGGACATTATTTTGTATTCTGAAATTCACTCTTTCGAATCTCGACGACACAGAATTGGACTTTTCTGAATAATTTTCTTTCAGCTGAACTCACGATACTACCTAACATGAGCCAGCTATTCATCCATCCGTCTGTCAGTCTATGTATCTATCTATCCATCTACCTATCTGTCCACCTGTTTTTCTACCATTTATATATTGATATACATACTATATTTATCTATCTATTTATTTACTATTCTTTTCCCTTGCTGTAACCCCATCCTAAAGAGGCGTTTCATCTGAAGGAATCACACGTCACAATGTGTCGAGGCAAGTGTTGAGAGGCGCTCTCTCACTTGCACGCCCCTTCGACATCCCACTGTCGGTCACGGTAATCTCGCGGACAGTCGACTTGAGAACACTTCCTTGTCCGTGTAGAATACCGCCACGCTTCCAAACGACTTCGCTCTAAACTAATCCAGCTACAATCGTATAGGTGTCGAAAACGAAAGAAAATTCGAGTTTTTTATTTGGCAAGACTGGAGGTTGAGGGACAAAGGCTACATATATTATTACAACGCGAAGAGTGTTGAATTTCAATACGCATGTCTTTCAACGTAACTGCGACAAAATTGCAGAGAAAATTTCACAGCCTTCCCAAGCCATTTATTGTATTGTGCTGCACATACTGTATTAATGAACTCTAATGATAATTTCTTTGTTTCAAATAGACTATCAGCTTTTAAGCTGTATTCATTTTGTGTGTCAATCCACAACCTATAATACAAAACAAATTTTCCGGAGAGATCCCAGTTCAAATCTCGCTGAAAACACCGAATATCTTGAGGTCCTTCACGCTTTTCCTTAATCTTCCGAACAAATTCCAGGACCATAGGCTTCCCTTAATTACTACATCCCTTCAATTCATTATTCATTATCATACCATAATTAGATACTACGCAGTCTAATTACTAAAAGCGCCATTAAATAAACTAATACAACTAATTAGTTATAAAAACATGTCTTTGTTGAAATGTATAGCACGTGGGATGTACACATGTAGACGTTTACGTAAGTTATATTTATCCATTTATATGACGTATATTATAACCCGTCAAATCTCAAAGTCGGGAACATGAACTCCACTCAGGGAATATAACGCGTGGTGGTCACAGGAAACGTTAAGTAGCTATCGACTAGATGACATGAAGGATATTTGTGGTTAAGACTCTTTAGTTTTATTCTCACAGACACTTCAATTTTTATTCTGTAATATTCACAATAAATTTATTTGTGTCCGGAACTGTTAGAAATTGTATCAACAAAATGTAACTCTTTATTACCGTCAAAATTTCCCTTCAACCTGCTCACACAAGTGTCAGCTAAGAAGTCCTCAACTCAGCCTGTGCTAGCTTCACAGCAACTACTCTCCTCAAGCTCAACAGCTGTATGACTGATGCATGCCGAAAGGGGCATAGAATGTACTGTTCCCAGGGAGATAACGCGGCAGTATCGTTGTAACCCTAGCCAAAAGCAAGCCGCGTCCCTTCCCGCGATAAACACAGTCATGAAATTAATACCAGTAACCTTAAAGTCCACGCGCTCACAATGTACCAGTGTACAGTACACAAGCGAAATTCTTTCTCAAGTATCTTTGCATGTCTCTCCGCCGAGCATAATTTTTGATCTGGCTTCGAACCAGGATCAACGGTAACAACATGTTTAAATAATATACGTATATATTAAGTGATTTACTCATATGTGCAGTAGTTTAATTTAAATAAATGTAGGAACTTCCTGTTCAAAACAACTATGCGCTTTCGTTGCAACAAAGCTACATGTCTCAATCTACGACAGAACCATCATTGGGCTGTCGAAAAAAATAGAGGGGCGAACATGCGTAAAAAGTATACACTTTGTTCGATTTTTGAGATGGCCATACAACTTTAAAATAAAAATTACGAGACTGAAGAGAGATAAAATTAGGCTACAGCATTCGGGAATATTTTTTTTACTTTAATATATATAAAATACCAAATATAAATCCCGTAGGCACGTTGTTTTTAAAATAGGTGGTATTATATAAATAATAGCTACTAATTAAAATAAGGAGGCATATTAACAATTTTTAATAATTTTTGGCATCGCGTAAAAACAATATAAGTGTATACCATTTATTTACGTTTACCTTATAATTTTTTTATTTGATAGCCTTGTGGTGGTTCTGTTGCGGACCGCAACATGTAGTTGTTTTGTAATAAAAGCGAAAAGTTGTGTTGGGAGGTAAGTCTGCATATTTATCTATACCGACATTTAAACGTAACGGGGTGACAACAATCAGAGAGAGTGAAACATTTTTAATGTAACTGAACATTCCCGTTTCCTAATTCTTCTCTTATTCGTAACTAAAGCCACAACACGGCAGCCACTAGGTCTACCTCGCGAAGGCGAACCTTGTCTGGTCAGTGATTGCACGTTACAAAACTCCCTCATTCACCCCAACGTCTTCACAAACAGCTTCTTCTGTCGCCGACATTCTCTTATTCTCAGAACTATCAGAACTTTATTCGCATGAGCAAATGAAAATTTCTTAATCTAGATTTCCCGAAGATCTGCTACTCTCCGAGCACTCTTTGAGAGCCAGCTCGCCAGGAATTACTCTCACGTACAAACATCTTCACTAGACTTTCTCAAGAGGACTTGTGGCAGCTTACTCTCAAGTGTACACGCAGCCTAATGTTGACCAACTCAAAACACTTTACCTATCGAAGGTTATCACTACCACCATTCGTGCCAACGGAATGGCTAGACGACTGTACGTAATATGCACGTAAGGAAGTGTGAAGAGGGACTAGCGAAGGTGGTCTTTCTTTCCAGGCGCTCAGCACAGAACGCATCAGCAGGCGTGTCACAGTCAGGCTTCTCACCACCGAAAGCCAATTTCGCTCCCAGGGCAGTCCATATGAGATTTGTGGTAGAGAAATGATCCCGGTAGACGTTCTTCTCCCGGAACTTTGGTATTCATTGTACAACACTATTTTCCCAATATTAAGAATTCATTCGTCTGTCATCCAAGTAATGGATAATGAGCCGAAAAGAGGCCACAAGAAGGGGCATTGTTACCCCACAACCATAATAAATAACATGTAAATAATATAGGCCTACAATGCAAGTAACTGAGGGCCTTCATATTTTTACTCAGCCTCTCCTTGCAGATGATATGATAGTCCCTCAAATCAGAACACAGTCATGTTCTACCGCGCACAGGGTGTGCCAGAAAAACAGAATAAAATGGCTGCCACATCTCTGATTCAATTAATCGGTTTGAATGTAAGAATAAGCATCTTACGGAGAACCGGTAGTAAAATTCCACCTGCTCTATCGAAGCCGATTTCTGCACAAAGGAGATATTCCCTGTTGCAAACATAACTTCTCAGTCCCCTACAAATCCTGAAAGTTTGCAAAAGCCATTCAGTTACATCCCGGATGCATTGAGCTAACCATATCACACTTAAATGATCTGTAAATAAAAATACACTCCAAACCTTGTGATATTTTATTTTTCCGAAGCACTCTTACGAGGATTCAGGTCGTTTGGAATGTTGTGCAGTGTCGCTGTGTTAGTGCTTCCTGACCTGTCTTCGAAACGTCGGGAAAAACTAAAAAAGCGACAAGGTCAAACACTTTATTATCCAACTGATGCACCAATATATAATTCGTAGGTAAAATTAAAATTATAAAAGTATTTTTAAATATTTTAAATATTTTTATAATTTTAATTGTATCTACGAATTACATATTGGTGCATCAGTTGGATAATAAAGTGTTTGAATGTCAATGATGCACTGTGCAAACATGAAGAAAGCGACATGGTGCCTAATGCCAAAAGACCTGAATCCGCAAATTCCAAACTATTCTATGAAGAATAGATTCAGAAGGCTAAGGATCTTAAGTCAGCTGTTAAGCACTTGAAATGCGTAAAAGCTTATTTTCGTGCCGTCAGAATATTCCTGGTCTCTTATACTGCACGCAGTGATTTAGATATCTCCTGCTGCTGAAATGACTCCACTGGGTACAAACAGATTGCACCGAGTTTGACAGGCCTAATGATGATGAAACTGTTAGAACAGAACTCATCTCATTCATCGTCTGACCCGAACATAGATTTTACATTAGGCATGCGAGAAATAATCTCGGAGTTCCTCAATTTAACAAACCAAATAAGGTGTTCCCTGAGTCTCACTTAAAAAAACTCTCATAGTTTTATTATTATAACTTAACTTTCTTCAAAAAGTTCTCGCCCACCTTCACTGTCATTTATTACTTCGTGGGTTACCTAACAAAGTTTCATCAGTTCAGCGTCAAGTTTAAAAGACGATTCCATTCTTCTGGAATGTGACGCCAAGTAATTTTATAGCTACGTAACAGGACTGTGGTTGAAACTGCTGTACCCTGACGCTAAGGCTGGAAGAACGGAAAAAGTTGATTCAAGGCTTGTGACCTATATTCGAGAAGTGTTAGGTTCGAATCACAACCAGGAAACAGACTATACTCACGCTTCTCGTGGATATCCTCAGGAAGCTTACCTTACATTCAGGCACGACTGCTTCCTTCCACATGCTTTACTCCGTTCGCTGTTCGCTATTCATCCTACTAATCGGGTTACATTTTGGGCCACTGATATTTACGTGTCCATGCGTCATATACGAGTATAGCCCTATGTAAAACGGAAGCAGTAGTTGCCTTACAAGTGTTGATGTCAGTGTTGCGGATTATACGGTTTACGATCTTACGAGACAGTAACTTTCGTAGTCACGATTGTGACAAACTGTAATTCCACATATTATATTGTCTTGGGAATACGAGCACAAAAGTGCCATCTATTTCCTGTTTGTATCACAAATGTGTATTTCCTTTACACTCTACTTTCAGCCAGATGAAATCTGCCGCTGTGTCCGACATTGTTTCCAACGTTTCACTTCGTGCGACTCATTTTGAATTCCCGCAAGGCACGGTGACAGCGCAATCTGTCTTCAACATCTCTGTTTCCACGCTTGCTTCAGCTTAGACTATTGAGATGCTGGACGTATCTAGGAGCAGAATCCCCTGAGCAGGGTCTACAACTGTTGATTGAAGAAAAGTTGATTATCAGGATGAGAGCTATTGCACGTGGTAGGGTAGAAAGGGGATGGAATCTTTCCCCTTTTCATTTGTACATCCCTCGTCTTACTTGCACCCCAGAAGCTAAACCACTCCTATTGTGGAAGTTCCACTATCGTCCTTTCTCAATCATCTTCCCCTATAGATTAGCAACAAAGTTAATTCAGTTCACCTTCACAGTTTCTCACTGTTTCATTCACCTTATTTCAGTCACTAATAAACAAACTATAACTAACTAAAACTAACTATGTTATGAAGCAACTGTCATGGTAATAATCGCTCAAATAAAGCTTTTGCACACCCGGAAGCCCCTCCTGCTGAAGCCGGACCCACTCTAACAACTTTGCATCATGGCTCAGTTGTCTAGCAGACTTATCTTATAATTGGCACAATCTAAGGAATGAAGCATCCGAGAATATTGGCGAACTACGCGGCTGCGTGCAGAACGTTTCGTTCGGTGTTACACCGTTCTTACGACAGTCCAAACGTCTCAAGACAGTTCCGAAGTATATTAGCTAGTACTTCCCGTGAATGTACTTCACATTCCTTCCTGTAGAGGCAGCACTATCAGTTTATAAAGTTAGCTTTTTTGTTTAGAAAAATGTTTTGAGAAGGAATTAATGAAAACAAAGGAGATTTCCATAAATGTTAAAGCATAAGCTATGTAAGAATATCTATCTGGAAAAGATTCGTTACGCAGTTCATTAGATCATGACGCCGCAAAAAAAAATAATTGAGAAGAATGTACAAACCGAATATTTGAATGTAATTCATATAAACATCTTTCTTCAGATGGTTAGGATACTCTACACGTCATACAGTTTGATATATCCACTCGTTGTTGGATAAATTAAGATCCCTGACCAATGTTCTTGAAGCAAAAATATATTCTTAAAGCAATAAGGTTCTTGCATCTCGTGAAATATGAAGTTTACATGGTGGTCGGTATGAAGACCAGTCTTGTGTCGTTGAGTAGATAATGTATTGAGTACGTAAGTACCAATATTTCTTAGGAAACTGCTGCCTACATTTTCAGGGTAGATGAAGACTTCCAGGTGGGTACAGCAAATTCGTCTTAAGCGTCCATACTTATCAACAAATTTCAATATTGTCATATTTCAATATATTTCAATCTTCACACATACAAGCTGACCTGTCAAACGACCATAATTGCCTAGAGATGGCTTCTCCTCCTTCCATTGTAGGAAACGTTTTCGTCTCATTTCACTTTTTAAATTACAGCATTCGATTGCGGTCTGTTGTTGGAATTAATTCAGTTTATATAAAGTGACGACGCTTCAGCTGGTTGCTGATGCAATTTGGAAGAATATCTGTGGTCAACAGAAAAGAGATTCCAACTACAGAGGCTTCCGCTCACATGCCCGCTCTTAAAACAATGCAACCAGCAGAATACAGATCCCGAATTTTAGGTTCGCATTATACGATAACGGGCACATAAAGCCCCTGGAATAAAAGGGACATTCGTGCAAACAGAAACAAAGATAGCCATATTTAATTACTTCTAAGGATTTTGACAAGGGTAAATTAAACTTAGTAATACGAGAGTTATGTTTTCCGAAGCGAAAAGGGGATCTGCTTTCGTCTTTGGGGAAAAGGAGTGGACGAACCCACCCTGTTGAGTACGTGTAACTTAAAAAGTGCTGCAATTACCGGCTCAATGATTAGGACACCCGCATTTAATTTGTTTTTAAAAAGAGATAATTTAAAAAAAATGGCTTCTTTTAAACCCCGCCCCCACCCCCCCCCCCCACCCCCCCCCCCTCCCAGGAAACTCACAACTTATTCAAAACTGTTGCACTACTTCTGCGCCCGCCTGTCTTCTTCCCCCTAACGAACGAAACAAACGGGGATTTTAAAAATCCGGGCAAC
>Ga0123357_10007594_pt1 | contig 13425 bp, 8 predicted proteins | sample TergutEmb28metaG_FD_89873 | JGI IMG/M metagenome (GOLD analysis project Ga0123357, IMG submission 89873) | Embiratermes neotenicus P4 segment gut microbial communities from Petit-Saut dam, French Guiana - Emb289 P4 | ecosystem: Host-associated > Arthropoda: Insects > Digestive system > Gut ...
TCTATGAAAGAGTTATTCGACTAAGTGAGAGGTCCACAGTTCACCGTCCTTAACCCAAGGTTCGAATCCCACTTCCACGCGGAGGGCAATATCCATGATACGTCCTTCTCGGGATACAACAACCTTGATGGATGCCTGGAATTCTGAATAATATAAATGGTAACAGTAATAAAAATAATAACAACACAACTATATGAATGTACCAATCTTTGTCTATTATGCAGTGACGTGGTAATTTATTTGTCCAGTACCTTTTAAACTGGTGTTCTAATATTATTACTTCATATATTAAAATAATTTATATTAAGTTACAACCTCAAGTATCGTACTAGACCAATTATTTAAAATTACTGTACAATTTTATAATCATTTCTAGCTTTCTTAAGCAAATATGACTATTTCTATATCCATATGGATTTTGTAATCCTGTACAGATCCACGGAATGAAATAAATTAACATATCAGCGATATCTGCTTTTAATTGCAGGGAAAATGTTAGTGGCATGTGTGCTAATTTAGAGTCATTCCCTTTGTACCCTTCTCTTTACTTAAAACAACTGAATAGGATTCTAATTTGCCACTTGACAATACTCACAAGTCTCAATTGCAGATGTGGCATCGACAGTTTGGTCATACTCAACCACCTTGCAACAGATAGCAGTCACAGCTCATGATTATGGTTTCAAAAAAATTTATATTTCATCCAAAACAGACAGAATTGGTGGCGGTGAGGAGTCAAATTCCAGCCATGGCTCTTCTATCCAAAACAGTCTGCCATTTCTTGCATACACTTATGAATGAGCAGATTCTGGACATAATGTATGGTTGAACAATCCTTTATGCAGGCTAATAAATAAATAAATAAATAAATATGTAGGTAGGTAAGTAGGTGGGTGGATAAATGATGGGTAGGTGGGTTGACATTTGTTACATAAAATAATTACTTATATAAGGTTTAGGGGTATTTATGATTTATATCCACAATTGACGTGGCTCTGACAGTTTAGCTGATTCATCTTCTGGGATGATACTATGTTGATTTAACATCCTTAAGTTACCTTTCACAACTAACCAGGGGTATTTGTTGATACACTTGACACAGTGTCTTTTACATACATGGGTCCGTGCATCATGAATCGAATTTAATAATTATCCAACAAGATGCGACTTATTCAGTTTATTACATTTCTGTAGGCAGCTCTACATGTTTTGGGTGTTGACACCTATCATCAGGAGCTCATACAGCTGTAAATACAGCTTCTGGTATTGATTAACCGGATCTACTATCATCCGCTCTTGTTGTTGAGTTCCAACTCAACGAGAGCAGATGATAGTGGATGATGGGTGCCAACACCCGAAACATGTAGAGCTGCCTACAGAAATGTAATACACTGAATAAGTCACATCTTGTTGGAAAATTATTAAATTTGATACAGTGTCTTTTCCCTGCAATGAGAATCCCATTTAGTTTACTCAGTTCTGCTTCTGATTCAATGCATGTATGATTGTTAGCTTTCTCTTTGCTTGGATGGGGGGGGGATAGCTATAATTGTACTGCCAAACCTTGTTTCTTTAACATCAACCTTTCTTATTTTCCTGTGTCCTTTTGTCTGCATCCTGATTTTTAATTTTAATTTTAAGCAACTACTTTGTTGAATTCATTTTCTGCATTGAGTAGGGGAGGTAAACTTATAGCAGCTTCTGCACTCTACAAAGCATATATGGACAATAAATGTGTCCATGTACACATAGGAAAGGCTATATATTCAGTCTGTCTTTCATACTCATCCATTTTAAGAGACAGACAGAGAAAGCTGAATTCTTTTTTTTCAGTGTTCAAAAAATGTGAGTGAACTAAAACTTCAGATATTAATTTGCACGGACTTCAAAATTTAAAATATGCATGAATTACACAACTCTCAAAGGCTCCAAGCTACAACAAGACAGCCAAATAAACACTGTCAGGTATCACACTGCATTTCAATAACTTTGCTCAGAAAAACTGTTTTCCCAATAAAAAATTATATATACACACATTGCATTTTTTTTACACACAAAACAAACTATACAGTTCACTCCCATATTCTTGGACTGCTTTATGCTTGAAGATGCAACTGATAAGCTGTCCCAAAATATCGGCAAACAACTACCAACATACACTACATAACAACTGACAATTGTGCAGACTTCACCTACACCAGGGCTAAGGTCTGAAATCTTGCAAACTACAGAATTTATTAAATGGATTTCATATCTGTCCATCTACCACTTTTCATGTTCCTAATTTATTGAGATATTAAGTACGATATTTAATTAACCTTACTTTTTACTCAACAATCCAGAACTTTAGTTGTAACAGAATACAAGCTTACATGCTCTTAATTAAATGACAAAAACTGCATGATGGTGAGATCAAGTCTGGGAATGAAATACAGATGCAAGCTTTTTCAGTTAAACCAACACTCTTGAGTTCAGACTGTCAAAGCCTGGGTTTCTTGTGCACAGAGAATTATGCACTTTGAACTTACATAGAAAAATTAAGTCCTGTATTAAAAGTAATTGGACAAAGTGTAAGAGATACTTACTCTCTAAAATCCTATGTTCTGCATCAGGATTTTCCACATCACTGCAAACACTCCTATGCTTAGTAAAAAAAAAAGTTTCTTGGCAGGAAGACACATTGTAACTGACTGATGTTTAATTAAAGCAACATGTTTTGATCCAGGTGGGTCATCCTCAGACTAAATACATGTAAAACACTTAAAGCAGTATACATTCATTTCTGTGTATAATGAGGTCTCAGTTTACACATTCATTACATTGTTATACATTAAAATTCTTGTTAAAAGTCTAATTAAAAGTAAGCGGTGATGTGGTAATGTAGACACCCACTATAGTTGACTGGCAGATGTGAAGTTATAAATTATATTCATACGCAAGAAATGTAGCAACCTTGTTATTGGGCAGTAGGTACTTGTCGTTGGTGTTATTAGTATGATATCTTAGGATGTACTAAACAGTACGTTCTCAAGAATTTTTATACATAATGTAATATATACTGCCGTTAAGTATTTTACATGTATTTAGCCTCAAGATGACTCACATGGGTTGAAATATGTTGCTTTAATAAACACCAAAACTTAGTTGAGTTTCTAAATAGTAGAACTAGTGTCAGAAATACTTAAGTATGCAGGCCCAAACACTCTTTGTTGCTAGTCATTGTCTTCAGCAAGGTCAGTGTAAAGGAATAAGTGGCAGCCTAGCTGCTAGTAGGGGCACCCATGCCACACAGTTTTCAGGTGTTGTCAGACAAACAGAGGTACTCTGATCCTCCATGTTAGGGGTTTCAAGAGCAAGTCCTATGGTGGTTCCCAGAATGCTGAATAATTTTGTGATTGTTGTCCTGTTGCTAAAGTGACATATAAATTGATTCTATCAAGGATCATTGAGATTGCTTACATTTCATGTATGCCACAATGCAACGAAAAGGAAGATGGGAGTAGATGAAAAATACAAATGGTCACATCTGTATTACACACTAGCCAATGCACAAAGTAGCATGGTTTAAACTATTTCCAAAATCTGGTGTATGTTCATGGTTAAGTTTCAGAAATGTACTGAGTAATTACAAATCACACAAGTAGACCAAAAGAATTGTACATGGTCTACATAGACACATGGCACAAAAGAACAACCACGATGCAAAAAGTTACTGTACATTCAGTGGCTGCAGCAAAGAGGTTCATGTAATTAAACTGAAGCTGATAGATAACTGACTGTATGTTATCCCACTTCCATGTAAGTCTCATGCTGGTAGATGTGGTTGATAATGCAGTACTTTGGTTGAGTTGTTTCAAGGTTAAAAAAGTATTACTCGAAGAAACCAAACACAAGCTTCAACCAACAACCATGAAAACATCCATCATCTCTAATTGGTTATAGAGACTATACTTATGGACAAGGCAAGATTTAATCACACAAATTCAAAAGTACAAATTAACATTTCAGTATAGTTCCAGTATTACCCTTTAATGGCTTTAATTGCAAATGTCACACTACCATTAATCTTTACAATGAAAGAATAGGCCTAAAGATGAAGCTCCAAGACAAGTTCATCAACACGCTTGGCATAGTCAAGCTCTCTGTTTTCACAAGCACACACATCCATATATACATACATTCATTCATTCAATCCCAAATTCACGAAACTTGCACCCTTTGTTATCCCACATATACAGGTATGCATATATATATATATGTATATATAATGTCTTGACAACCATACAATAAACTCTTCTCCAAACTTTAACAGTAAACATTATAAAAATGCACAAGGGGATGACACATCTTAATCAGACATAAATCTTGAATACAATAATCACAACAAGAACATCCCAAAATAACTATATACAATATTTGAATGGACAGTATATTCAATCCACACAAAGTCTGAATTTACTTCCTATTTTTCAGAAAATATAATTTGGTATCATAAACATTATTTAAAGCAACATGTGGCACAGGTGTGCACTAATTCAACATTTAAAACTAATGGCAATAAGAATTGTTCTTTAAACAGTGAATTTTTGGAATGTATAGTGGACTATAACCTTTGTTCACAGAAACAACTTGCTGAGTTTCATGATCTTTGATATAGGTGTTGCCACCCTCCAGGTGTGGAGGTACTAAGCCACCTGGCTACTTGTCATTATCATTACAAACCTGTCTGGACAAAACTAACTGCTACAAGAGAACCAGATAAATTCAAAAATGAATCAGTATCTACTTCAGTTCCTTGGGCTTCCAATATGCTTGTTTGTTAACACAATGGCAACCAAAGAGACCACTACATCACATATTCATTTCTAAAGACTGGTGGTGAAAACAGTGATGTGTGATAAATCACTGTTCAGTGTCTCACGCTATTAAAAAAAAAACCAAAACTGAACAAAGTCTGAGAGTCAGGGCATGAAAATAAATAACAGAAAATTCGTAGCAAATAACACAGAGATCCAGAAAAGCCTGGGGCAAAAGTATTTATAATAAAGGTGTATGAAACATCAGAGGGTGGAATGAGGCCAAGACTAAGGCAAAGCAAAGACTAGAACTGGCAAGTTCTTCACAACACTTCTTAGATCATTTAAAGAGGACTGACAAAATACCCAATCAATGGTGTTCTGTAATGGCTGGTTAACATAATTAAAAGTCAGAAATTAAACACATAAAATAGTGTAATCCAGTTGAAAGGAATAAAACTGTCTCCTTAACTTTTAAAAAGTACAAGACACTAATGGCATCATAACTGTGCAGTATAAATGCTCCTTCAACATTACTTCATATGGCAAAGTAGTTAAACTGGAGCCATATTTTTGTTTTCGCATTTTCAAAAAGTAACCTGTCACATTAAAAATCACTTCATAATTCAATTAAATGAAAACTCATGGATAAACAACCACCTGCTGCAAATGGAACATGAATGCCTATTACAAAGTAAACTGTTATTTGATTTAGTTATCCCTTCAACAAAGTGGCACTTAACCTCAGCCCATAGCACAATGCAAGAGCAGTATTTATGGCTATTAAAATTTTACAAGCATGTCATTAAGTATACTCAGTGTTCTGTGGCATATGATGTTCATGGCATGCAAGTATACACAACATCGCACACTGAAAGGTTCAAGCTGTTGATTTTAACGAAACATGACCCTGACATTCAGCACATTGACAATGCAACATAAACTGGTGTTACCGAAGACTGAATAATATTTCAATTTGTACAAAGGAATCAAACTATCACTTCCATTGCATTACAGTAATTTACCTTCAAACATTATTCCTCAATTCAAAACTGAAACTACCAAGGCAGCAATAAACTCAATTACCAACAATTATGTAAGTCTGGATAACTTCCATAACCACAATCTGAGTTTATATACATATCTGACAATCACTTAACAATGTAATTATGCCGGCTCAGTTTACAGCTTTGAGTAGCATTCTCTGTTTGAAACTGTACAACACAAAAGGCCAGCACAAATATCTGACAATCACTTATAAAAAAATGTGGTCTCAGTTCTTGGCTTGGAGTTACATCCCTTGCTCAAAACCATCCAACATAATGATAGCTAAAATGATGAGCAATGTAAAATGGAAACAAACATAATCCCTTAGTACTAAGGGCTAAAAATGGTCTGCTGTGCTGTCCCCAAGGAAAGGACATGTGTCTATATGTGTGTTGCCTGCAGAGACTGACAATGGCCATGAAGAATGTCAATGCCATTATTCGTTGGCCAAGCTGACATTTAGAGTGAATCCTAAATATGATTCACAAGTGCCCAATGCTTGACTGCAACATTCTGAAGCCTAAATGCAGGAAATCTTTAAATAATTTTAACAGCTGATACCCTGGAGCTGAGATCACATTCTGCACATCAGTCATACGGAATGTCCTGCACAAAAAAAAAATTCATAATTTAACAGGCAGGTGTTAAAAAAAAAACTTACATAAGTTTTGTATTGCTTAGTGCCAAAAACCTGTCCACAGATGGCAATGCAAATGTTTCTAACTTCCCAGCTATTCGTGAAGAAGTCCTAGAACTTACTTGGCAAAGTGGAATTACATACAAAGCCAGACAACATAAAGAAGAGATTCCTCACTATGTTAAAAAGTTGGCCTAGACTGACCTACTCCTCACTACATTAATAAACTTGAATGATTAACATTAACATTTCTGGGGCTGTTTATAAATATTTCATTTGTGCCTGAAGATGAGAATGTTTTAACACAGCACAAAGCCTGTTGATTATAACCAACAACAACAACAACAACAACAACAACAACAACAACCCTATCCTCCACAGGTTACCAGACACAGTAACACCTCTCACTTCTGCTTATTTCCCATTTAGAGCAAGACATTATATACATGAACAATGACAGCAAAAAGGCCAAGTATCCTCACTGTAAGTGCATAACTTTAACCCTTTCTGATATAACATCAAGATGGACTCAATATCATATTCTACGCAGTTACCGGTCTCTCACTAAGATACCAGGCCTGTCAATATGGGGTTTGGGGTGGAAGAAGTGGCACTACAGTAGGTTTTCTCTGGGTAATTTGGTTTTCCTTGTCCGGATCATTCCCACAATGCTTCATACACATTCACTTATCCACTAACAATGCCGCAATCTTAGCAACTGACAGAACTGATAAAGCATATTAGAAAAAACTATAGAAAGTACCTCTAATCATGTCCTGAAGTATAGGAAAATATTACAATGACTTACTATAGGGACTCAACACATATAAGAAATGTATTCTGTTCAACACTTTCATTTGCAATACATTGGAGAAGTACTTATCATGGAAAAAATGTCACCAGAAGTTGTGTAAAACAAATCCCTTGTCAACAGCGCCATGTAAAAGAAAAATATACAAACCAGGGGAAAAAGTTTGAATGACAATTTGGTGATGGATAAAAAGAAAATGCAGCAGCTATATGTTAAAGAGTGACACTGTTACTCAGAGGTGAGTTCCAGGGAATCTCTGTGCCACTCAGCTGTTAGAAGTGAAATGTCATAATCCTTCACTCACAAGATGATAACACTTTTCAATCTACACCCATATATAATTACGGACATACAACACCTCTTTCCTCTAGACTGGAAAGCAAGAAGCTGATACTGAAGGTGGCTTCAGGAATCAGGAGCCAATGAATTTCTCAATTTGGAACTCATGTTTTTCTTGAATGAGACATGATTTACATTAAATGGGAATGTAAAGAGTCAGAATAACAGATATGAGTGTTTTGAAAATCCCTATGTAGTGCATGAAGTTCCTTTGCATGACCTTAAATTCAGGAGTCTTGTGTGCAGGATGCATGCACAAAGGGCCTGTGTATATTAAGAAACCATACATAACCCATGGAAGGAAGCCTTCTAGATGAACAGATTTGAATCTCTGCAATTACTATGTGTGCGGGATAACGACAGAGGGTTGTGGTCAACAGTCCACATTCTTTGCAATAACTGATGATGATGATGATGATGACAATAATAATAATAATTATTATTTCCAGAAAATATATTCACTAAATGTGAGGCCTGTTTAGGAGCTGGATGTCAGCACTTCAAAATTCCTCTATGAAATAAGGTAAGTTGAACTGCAGGAGAATAACAAACTCTATATTCCTGGCAGATGCAGGCTCCTGTGACAGCTGCAATGATCATGGCCATGTTTACAGGCATATTTTGTACTACTACTACTTCTACGTAACTTCCAAACGTGAAGCGTAGCTGTAAGGTCTACTATCTCTAAAATTTACATTGTAACTTCATATTATTTTTAAAAACTGTGAATAGAAACCAGTTTACACAACACTTTAGCACTTCAAACTCTGTTCAAGCAATGCCACAGTCAAGTTCTTTTGTATTCTTTGCTACATTTATGCCATTCCTATACAATTTAACTACACAATGTTGTGTAGTTCATGCTAAGCCATCAAACTTCCACAAAGAATTAAGCCACATGATCTAATTCAGCTGGATTAAAAACAAGTCCTGACACACAATTACTCTTAACCGATAATACCGTATTCTTACACAGACTGGTACATCAATGTCAAGTGAAAAAATTGGTCTTAACAATACAACCTGCAAGCTTCATAACAACTACCAGCCTTGAAAATTTTGATGGTAAACAACACATGGATAAATAAAAACAGTTCTATTTAGCAGTTTGTACTAACAAACTGATTTCCAAAACAGATGCTGGCATTTGATGTTGATCTAGTCCTCTATCAGATACTCCTGTCCATTTATGAATTGCTGCTGCCCACAATTTACTGATATGTTGAGGAGAATAAAATGTGTTTGTTTACCAAATGCAACAAAGAATTTTTAAATAAGTATCCAACAAAGTCAGCAGAATTGTATGCATCATTCTTATTCATGCTATATTCACTAGATTAATAATGTCCAAACTCTTATTCATGACCATTACAAAACAGCATTGGTGCTTGGAGGCCTGAACTTTGACAATGTGTCATAGCATTCAATGGAAGATGGGGAAAAAAACAAATTAATGCTCAACACAAATTATTTACCACTAAAATGGATGAAGAACAAAATGCCACTGCTTGTAAAACAGTAAATTATCTGCCATGGTAATATAAATATAATAGAAAGCTAAACAGAATTTGTGGGCAGACCAATGATAAAACACTAAACATTATTTCATTTCTGACATGGCAAAAGAGACAATTTGATAGAACAGTACAAAACTCAAGGATTTTAATGTTAAGCCCAATCCTATAGCTTTATAACAATGGTTAGAGGCTTATCAATACACAATTTAGAATTCAGAAGAAATGCCCCTGAAACATTCTGGGACTCTTATCAACCTCATACAGGTTAACTAAATAACAAATATACATAAAGCTCTTGTCTGAAAACATAACAACAGAAAACTTAGTTTATAGTACACTAGTTCCAAGACAACTTTCACATTTGCATTATAAGTTGAGGTGTCAGAAACTAAACACAGCCAGCCTTATGAACAAATGCAGAAACTTCAGGTGCATTATAGAAACTTCAGGTGCATTATACATCAATTTAAAATTCAGGTCTCATGACTACAATACTGTCTCCAGAGACACTGGTAACTAAATAGATCTCAACTGTCCACAGTCAATTTGAACTATTTATACAATTTCAGCCTGCAAGGTACATGTGAACCTGTATCTGCAGTCAACAAGAGTAGACTAGTGGATCCCAACCTGTGGACTGTGGACCTGTTGGTGACCACAGGGGTCAGCTCCACAAATTCACACATCACCATCCATTCCACCAACTGACTCAGTAAAAGCTACAAATATGCATTCTGCAGACTGACCAAATAATATGACAAAAAAGTCAACACCTGTACTGATCTTTTCATTCTTCTGCAGGTTTTGCTAAGTGAGAAGCACCGACATGTCAAACAGACTGACTCTGGAGCAACAAAGGTAGGTTGCACCTTGGATGGAGGTCTACCAATCTCCCCACCATCACATGCAGCAGACATCATGACCATTTCAACTGTGACTCACCCCAGTGATTCATGATTCAATTTCTGCCTGAGAAGTTCACGAAAACTGGTTCTATTGCAATTACAAAAGGAACAGTGGTTGTCCAAGAACAGGCACATATGTTGGCAGCACTGCTTGAACACAGAAAACATTTTTGGTAAGCTTCCAAAAATTCACCAGACAATTCAGCAGGTAATGTGGCCTTCCACAGAAAACTGCGTGGCCAATCATGAATAAGGACCTACAAATGCGATCATATCATGTTCATATTGTGCAGGTGTTCACAACAGGCAAAAAAAGATGCATGTTTTGACAGTTCCAACATCTTTTAGGAAATAAAGTCCTGGACCCAAAATTCATACCTTAGAGGTGTTCAGTGAAGTGCAAAATTCTGCACCAGCAGTCATGTGAACAAACACAAATGCATCATCTAGGGGTACTCATAATCCATATACCATTAGCTAACATGAAAGGGGCAGTACCAAAGTTAATGAGTGGTGTGGTGCAGCTGCTGCATGGAACACACAACCATACTTTTTTTTAACAACATTAATGGTACCAGATTCTTGTATATACCAGACAACTATGTAGAGGACCATCTGTTATAAAACATCAGGCATCCTCGATACTTTCAACTGTATGGTTCTTCACCCCACTTTGCTTTGTGTATTCATGCCTGTCTTGACAAATTTCCCTGACATAGGAATGGTACAGCAGGGCCTCTGAGCGGGATGGCTTATTCACCAGATTTAACCCCACATGACTGCTGGACCCGAGGTATGCTCAAAGAACATGTCTATAGCAGCAAACCAAGGGATGTACAAGAAAACCAAAGAAGAAATGAACTTGTCAACACCACCAAGAACAAATCTCAGAGATATGGGGGTAACTTGAAAATGGTTCCAGGTATGTGTTAAGGCAATGGTAGTGACTACCCTACCCAATCTTGGGCAACCACTGTTTATTTTGTAATTTTATGCAATGGAACCAGTTTTGATAACATTCTCATACTGGCAATAAACCATGAATTGTAAGAGTGGCTCAGAGCTAAAATGGTCACAGGATCTCTTGTGTACATCTGTAGCAAACTGGAAAACCTCCATAAACACTGTAACATTTCTTCATTGTTCACAGTAAACATCACAGCCATGTCATTGCTTCCCAGTCACCAAACTGGAGGAAGGAAGAATCCATACAAAATATTTTTTTGTTTCTCAGATGATTCTGGTAAGAAGATTCCAACAACAGTACAGTGATTAAATTGCCTAATCCACAAAGAAAAGGGGTGCTAAATACTACAGAATGCAGAAAATGGTACGACAGAATTACAACTCATAGTTTCTGCCACTGTTATTACAAATCTCACATAGTTATGTATTGTAAGGCTGACCCTGTTTAGGGCTGGAATAACCTAACCCTCAAAATATGCCCTGTGGTACAGACAGAAAATCCGGAACAAAGAGAAACTCTCTATAGGATATCATCATACTTGCAATGTCCTGCTACTCAATCAATGAGTTTTAGGCATAGCAAGCATATGTCAACATATGTACACTACTTATGAAAAGCAATGTAGTGAGACTATGATCAATATTCAATTCTCTTTACGTGAAATCCTTGATGGAGGAAAGACAAGGAATGGAAAATGGTGGGAGAACAGTAATGGTCACTACTGGATGGATGAATAAAATGACGGTGTCATCAGGTGAAGATGTTATTACTATGAGGGGAGGTGGTGTTTGGTAATGTGGGAGCACACTTCAGGGTCAACTTCGTGCCATAACTGATATAATAAACCATGGCCATATGACAGCAGTGGAAGCAGCAGTGGTGGTGGTGACAGTAGGACCAGAAGAGGAGGGGAAGAGTAGCAATAGTTGCAATTTTGAATGAGTAATGAACATTTAAATGATCTTATTAAACATTAATCCGATCACAAACTTTGAGGGAAGCTCATTACATATTGGTCTGAATGAAAGACATCTCAGACAAAAGCCACAGAATTGTGAAAGATGAATACATCTAGATTACATGTTCATCTCTGATACAGTGAGCTGTGATTACAGTGTATATTTAAAAGAGACTAAAATGAAACGCAATAAAGTATCCCTCCATAGCAATATAAAGAAATAATTATGTCAGTTACAGCTGTGTTATTAACGATTTGCCCTTTCACTTGCACCCTTTGGAGCTGGACGCTGATTACATTCAACGTACAGTGTGATGCTCAAAAACTGAAGGTCAACGAAAGTCATTAAACAGAATGTGTCAATTATGATGACATGTCCTTGTACAGAACTTAGATGACATATAGTGATGTGATATATGTGGCTGCTTCTGCGCGAATAACAGGCAAGTTTGTTTATCACAATATTCCCTCCCCCCCTTGTTAAACACTCTTGGGCCCCTGAATAGGTTTTGCATCACATTTGTATGATGTAGTCTGACTGCTGTCTTTGCTGGTGTGGATATTTCTCGCAGCCATAATTACTTTTGTTGCCTTAGCTCCACATATTAGACATGACCTTAGAGACGAACTACAAGACTACTTGTCTAGGCTAGAACAGTTTTCTACTCAGTTTATTGGTAACACTAAGAAACAAAGTATATTCTTGCATATATTGTGATTTTTTCATTTTGTGGACAATTCAAAAGACATGACAAATGCAAAGAATATGACAAATTAAGGCAAGTATGGCCAACTGCTGATAAAGTGAATTAAACTTATGCTAAATTCCATAACTCTTCAAGCAACTGCCAGTCAAAAAGGTAACTGTCAAATTCAAAGGCAGTCATTTTCAGACAATATATTCCAAAGAAAAGGAAATGTTTTGGCATCGCAATTTATAAAGTGTGTGACAATTCAGGGTGTACTTGGATAAGGAAGCATTAATGCCACTGGCAACATGATGGCAACATATTCCACTTTCAGAAATCAGACTTTCAAAGTTGGTGTGGAATACAAAGCTTCTATGGACAGTGATAAATTGTCTTCTGGGTATTTCCCTGGCATCTGAGTATTAACGACCGACGTTTCAGAACACTGTATCGGTTCCATCTTCAACAGGTGCTGCAATGTGAGGACTAGCTGGATGTGACCCGTATTTATACGGGAAGGGGATCAATCGGTAGGAGGTCAGGGCCAATCAGAGGTGGGGGGCGGGGTAAAGATAGTAGGGAAGTAGGCATGGGTGGGGGAGTATATAAGGTTATTACGGACCGTTGGGGACATTGAGTCGCTGCTTATTTTCTTTGAGAAGGTGTAGTAAAGGTTTCCATGTTTTACTTAGTTTCAGGCCATCTTCTCTGTTCATGTTGTGGGGATGTATATCCAATTCAGTAGCCTCCCTGATGAGA
>Ga0123357_10007595_pt1 | contig 13425 bp, 10 predicted proteins | sample TergutEmb28metaG_FD_89873 | JGI IMG/M metagenome (GOLD analysis project Ga0123357, IMG submission 89873) | Embiratermes neotenicus P4 segment gut microbial communities from Petit-Saut dam, French Guiana - Emb289 P4 | ecosystem: Host-associated > Arthropoda: Insects > Digestive system > Gut ...
CACAATACGACATGCTGCCACAGCACCCTGTTAATGCAACGAATTGAATCAGTGACTGTTTTAAATGTGACTTCAGCGAGGAAAGTGTAGCTCCCTGATGATGATTTTAGAATCGAAACATGTTGGAGCGATTTTAATGTTTCAATGCGAAATTTTATGTATGTGCGTCAGTTGGTTAATAATTAAATAATTCGACGATATGCACTGCAGAACAATAAAGATAGATGCACTAATTTGGCAATTTGGCAATTGAGGCCATAGACACACCTTTTGTAGTTCTGTCCAAGTCAAGAAATGAAGGTAGCATAACATTCAGGGGTACAGAAAAGAAAGATGGAGAGGAAGGAGGAAGTTCTCTAGGGCCACAGCACAGGTCCCTTGGCTATAAGGAGGGCCGGTAGTGCACTTGGCACACGAAGTGCTTTACAATAAATTGTTTATAAATATTACAAAGTGTGGGCCCCCCCCCCCCTCCTTTTCTTCTTCTTCTTCCACATGAGTACCAGCAAACTCGGTTTTAGAAAAAGAGGAGGGGGTGTCAAAACATGATGTTCAGAAGCCAAATAACATCTCCTTGTGGAACCCAAAAATTATTACTGTATTTACTGAAGCCCGTCATTGTAAGCCCACCTGAGCTACACACACACACACACATACATGTGCATGCACACACAAACCTCATGAGCTTGCAGAGCCTGTTTTTCATGTATAGAAGTGGACCAGTAGAAGAACAGTGGACAGAATGGGTCAGTTACCCATCCTGCCTGTGTCCAGTCAGTGTTCCTGAACTTGTTTAAGTCTGGATGTTGAGAGAACTGCAACTCTTCTACTGTAATGGCTGTGCTGAAGTACCCTGATAGCCAAGTTTCAGGATCCTTCAGACTTGTGTTATCATCCTGTTCATACACAGGAATAGATCTCTAGAGTGTGCTGGTTGTCCAATCTGACCTGGGTGAAGGTTGAGGCACGTAAGGCTGTTATGTGGGGGTCTGCTTCATACTGTAGCCCATAGTTGTGAATTTAGGAAGCCAATAACTGATCTTAGGAAGTGCATTAACACAAAAGTAACATGTATAGAGTATAATTTTTGCACAAAATAAGACAATAACATCTTGATAGTTCAATAAAGAGAGACCAGCTTGATGTCACTTGCTTTATTATTTCATTATTTAATGCTCAGGGTGGATGTTAATACATCCATCCTCAGGAGCTTGCAACTTATTTGTTGAGTTATTTCATGGTTTGATGTGTGTTGGTGTTACGTTGTGGTTTGGCTGTGGTGGTGTGGTATCCATATGCAGGCTGAGGCACAAGTGCCTCAGCCTGCACCACAGCCAAACCACAATGTAACACCAACACACATCGAACCAGAGCAATACAACCCATGAAATAACTCAACAAATAAGTCGCAAGCTCCTGAGGATGGATGTATTAACATCCGCCCTGAGCATTAAATAATGAAATAATAAAGCAAGTGACATCAAGTTGTTCTCTCTTTATTCAACTAAGAAAATAACTCTTGAAAATGTATTTTAATTTCAAAATAATTGTCAGGGGCTTTCTCCACTGATCAAAGTTTGCCCCCGTGTCACATGGGCCTCACTAAGCCTAGGCTAGCCACAGTGTTGTCACTTTGTAAATGTAGTTCTGTAGACTGCATTATTGACAGTCACAAAAATGCAGTGCAGTATGTTTTCTACATGCTAATTTCAAGTTTTTACAGAAATAATTCTAAATTGCTTGTTTGCAGTGGGTCAGTTAGTGAGGGGATCAGCTGATCAACAGTCAGACATCCAAGAGTTAACTGTAACGTTATAGTTTTCCCTTTCTAGTCTCACCCTGTGGATTAAAGTATTTGGAAGAAAGCAGATGTAAAGCAGTTTTCAGACCTTGTAGTAATAAGTAACTTTATGTTGCAGGGAATTGGTGAAACTGCTCAGACCATTGTGCGCGTGGCAAGTGAAGAACATGAACAGAAAGGGGTGTCCGGAGCTGTAGGAGGTGTGTTGCGTCAGATCCCACCCACAGTTGTTAAACCCATTATCCTAGCAACGGAAGCAACTTCGAATGTGCTGGGTGGAATGAAAAGTCAGTTAGTACCAGACGCAAAACGAGAAGCTTTTGAGAAATGGAGGAGCGAAGATTAGGAGCTTAGGAAAGTGAGGCCATCCAAATAAATGGACGTGTGAGACAAATTGTTTGTCTCGTATATTCTTACTTATGTAATAGCTGGAGAGAATGAGTTACAGTATGCATATTTTTTCTGAGCTCATTCCTTATGCAGTATAATTCCTTTAATCTGGCAGCACCCATGGGACTGGACAGGTGTCATATTACCAGATAGTACCTAAATTTCGCAGCCAGCCACAGAGAATGTGCACTGATCAGGTATTTTCATGTCATCCTAAATACACTTTGGTTCTTCAATTGTCATAGTCTTAGTTATGGATTTTCCTTCAGAAGGCATTGCTGTGTGTCACACAACACCTTTTTCAGTTGCACCATCCATCCATCCATCTATACATGGCGCTACAGCCCCTTCTGGGCCTTGGCCTCCTTCATAAGACGCCTCCATTCATGGCGCTACAGCCCCTTCCGGGCCTTGGCCTCCTTCATAAGACGCCTCCATTCATGGCGCTACAGCCCCTTCTGGGCCTTGGCCTCCCTCAAAAGACGCCTCCATTCATCCCTATTTTCAGCACTTCTCCTCCATCCTTTTATCCCCAGCAGTTGTAATGCATCCCTATGGACCACATCCAGCCATCTGGTTCTTGGTCTTCCCACTGGTCTTGTGGTGTAGAAGTTACCATTTAAAACCTTTTTTGGAATCCTTTCTTCTTCCCTTCTTATTATGTGACCTGTCCATCCTAATCTTCTGATTTTATTGTCCTCCACGATGTTTGACTCATTGTATAAACTGTAGAGTTCACTGTTCCATCTGGGGCGCCAGCCCCCCCCCCCTCTTGTGTTGGGCCATATATTCTTCGCAGTATTTTCCTTTCAAACGTGTTTAGCATCTGCTCTGCTGTTTGTGTAAGTGTCCAGGTCACACTTTTCAATTGCACCAATTTAGGGCATTTCATTGTCTTACTTGAAAGGCCTCTTCACACTTTCACTTGGTGCCATCAGTGATCGTAATTGGTCCTTCTGTTTCTTTGTATCATAGACATTTAACGATCCAACGTGGTATAAAGCTGTAACCACACTGCGGCTTTCACCACTTCCAAGTCACATAATTAACGTTACATGTTTCCTCTTGCCTGCAATACTTATTTGTCTTCCCACACATTTTGAAGCCATTTAATATATTGATGGGCTCAGCAAAGTCCAGGTAACATAATATAAAGTTGTGGAACTAGTGGTGGTTGGCAAAAAATTTGGTCACAGATGAAATATATTCGTTTCTTGGGACTGTTTTCCTCAAGTACTAAATTTGTCAGGATATCTGGATTAAAGGAATCTTATTGTACTTTATCAGTCAGTGTGTTCCAGAACAGACTTTAATTTTGTCTGATTTGTTTCTCAGGTTGTCTGCATTGTACACTAAGGTACTTGAAAGGTTATGGACTGAATAGAGACTTGAAACTGGTATATGAACATTTTCATAGTTCATCCCTTTTATGAGATGAAGTTTGTCACCAGATTTTACATCATGATCATGTTAACTGTGGTATCTTAACAAATCACGTTCAGAAAATGGTTTGATGTATTTATAAATGTGCCTCATTGCCCCTTGCGCAGACTTCAGAGTTTATATTTTTATAGCTGAGCAGTTGTGGGTTTGTGTCAAGACTTCCAACAGTTAAATTTCAAATACACCAGAATAGACAAATTTTCCTCCCTTTACAAAAATTATATACCATGAAATTGTATTTAAAAATTCTTTAGAAGGCAGGTGTTTTTAACCATCAGAATGATTAAAATCTTAACTTAAAACAGTGAGAAAGACTTGTAAAATGTAAAATGTGCAGTTCTATAAACACAAACTTAGACTGTACATCTTTTTTCACAATTCATAAACATTTTCAGTACTTGTATAATGCTATGTGGCCTCTGCAGTTGATTCACCATGCATAATAATGTACAGATGAGACACAAACCACTTGAGAGCTTCAGTGTACCGTTCACATGGCCGTGACTAGCTCCTTCCACTTCCCTTCCAGCTAAAGATCTATCATCGTTATCGTACCTGAAGAAGAAAATCTTTAATTTGACACAGCTTTTATTTCTGTATTACAAATGTACTGAAGCAACCTTTAGTCCGCCAACGTGTCCACTTGGAGACGCAGCTGGAACTTGGGAACTCTGCAAATGTCCCCCTTGAGGACGTACATTTATCAACACTGAAAACCGTCCCCAGTGTCTCAACACTGAAGCAGTCCTGCAAGCTGTCCAAGCTTATATCTGTGTAAACACTCCACTTCCAACTTGGGCCCTTAACTGGCCATAAATGCATAAGTGGCATCAGTTCTTAAAATGCCCTGCGCAGTTAGGTTATTCTCCCATTTTGCAAATTGATTGGAATTTTAGGTCATAACACCGTTTGGGTTCACAGAGCAGGCATGTGGAGGCTGTAAGTGAAGGAGAAAGAAAATTTCCAGTGACAAGGTTGCAGATAATTCTGCACACAGTTGAAAGTTCATCCTTCATTGGGTAAGGTGTATTTATCTTGGCTGCAAAATGGGACATGGTGATGCATTATCACATGTAAAATGGGCTTGTCTCCTGTCTTTGAATCAAATATTTGAAATCGTTATGGATTCAGACAGCGATGAGTTGGAGTACAAAGAATGAAGAAGTGGAGCCACACTCACCATCACCAAGGTCTCCCAGCTCACAGCCTCCATCCATCCCGGCTTTTTCCACCAGCACGCCTGAAGGCGAGGATGCTGTTTAGAATGTGGCAGGTCATCAGCCTCAACCCACATAGTGGACACTGCCCTGTTACCTCTGAAGGCATGTAGTGCCCACCTCTACCTGGGCCCCCAAAGGGAAGAACAGTGAAGTAGCACATATCACCAGAGAATCCACTCCACTCAGCATTCTGCTGCTGTTCGTCACGGAAATTATTTCTTTGCTGGTGGTGGAGACCAATCGCTACTACCAGGAGTGCTTGTACTTGTGTGACAACAGACCTCCCCAACCTAACATGACTGAAGGGACATGTTTGCATTTTTGTCTGTGACGTTACAGATGGGACCTACAGTTCAATGCAGACTGGACGGCTTCTGGATGAAATTGGAGCAGCTCTGCTGTCCGTTCTACGGACAGATAATGGTACACTGGAAGATATTATCACATATTAATATTAATAAAAATCCAACTGGATGCAACAGTAGGCAGTCTGATTTATTTTACTGCAAAGTCACTGTACTTGTTTCGGGTGTCCAAAGCACCCATCATCAAGAGTACTAAAAACTGTCTGCAGCCTCCGGTACAGGTCATAAATCGGTACAGCTACTTCCCTCCAACGTGGCCAGGTCGGGTCTGGGAGGGACGTTGGAGGGAAGTAGCTGTACCGATTTATGACCTGTACCGGAGGCTGTGGATACAGTTTTTAGTACTCCTGATGATGGGTGCTGTGGGCACCCGAAACGTGTAGAGTGACTTTGCAGTAAAGTAAATCAGACTGTGTGCTGTTGCATCTAGTTGGATTTTTATTAATATTGAATTATGATGCACAGAACCATGAGCTTGATATTATTACATGCTTTGGTTTCTGCATTTCATGGACAATAGAGGGAACGGATTTGACACAATGGATGACACTCGTGACAGTCTTTGGAAAATGCAAGACTTATTTGAAATTCAAAGGGTAAACTTCTCAAAATATTACATTCCTTCCAAACATTTGGCAGTAGACAAAGTCATTGTGAAATTGAAGGGAACGGTAATTTTCAAACCATACATCCCGCAAAAACGCAACATTTCAGCATCAGTATGTATAAATGATGTGACCCCACTGGCTACCTATACGACATTGATGTGTACCTGGGTAAGGACAGACAGCAGATTGCACACCTGGCAGCACCCCACGCCACAATGACAGATATGACAAGGAGAGTAGAGGGGTTTGGTCATAAACTGTACACGGACAACAACTTCTCCTCCCCTGACCTGTTTGATGACTTGGCCCAGAAAAAAAATTTACTGTTGTGGGACTACATAGAAGGGTATGCCCAAGGAACTAAAACCCAAGACACTGAGACTGAAACGGGGTGACATTCGAGTAAGGACCAAGGGTGACTTGACAGCTGTGGTGTGGAGGGACAAGAGACATTCCCATCCTGACAAACATATGCAAACCACCCAGAGAAGGCAGTTTTCGCGAGGAACACGGGAGCACGTTAAAGCCGGCAATTGTGGCAGTTTGCAACCGTCATGTGGGCTATGTTGACCAGGCTGATAGGATGGCCAATAGCTACATGGCTACCCATCAAACATGGAAGTGGACAAGGAAGCTCTTTTTCCACCTCTTGAACCTGGCAATTCTCAACAGTTACGTCCTTCTGTCTTCATGTGTTGGGAAATCTCACATAGAGAATTTTGACTCACCCTTGCTGGCATGGGCTGGTCATGAACCAGGACCATCCAGGCCTGTAGGGAGTCTAGCCTTGCTTCTAACAACTTCTGCAGATTGGACACACGCCACAACACACTGGCTGGGCCACAGCACCAAGCGGCAGTGTCACATGTGTTCAGCGAGGGGCGTGGTGCAAAAAGTGAGGTCAAAATACGTGAAGTGTGATGTCGCATTGTGTGTGGACTGAAAGTGCTTCGTAGACTACCACACAAATGATGACTTTAGAACATCTTTTTGTTTTGTCCATCCCCCCTGCAAACAGTTGAAGCCTTGACCAAGAATGTGGATATTTAAACATTTTTAGAAATTCATCCGCTGCATTCCACAATAAGGATATTTACAGCATTTTATGGCATACCGAGCAATGTCTGTTTCCTTTCCCACAAAGTGCTGTTTATTTCACAAATTTATATCCTGCCTGGTTCTAGAAATATTCACGTTTTTCAAAAAGCGCAAGCAGAATTTAAATACTCATTCAGAGGATTCGGTGAGTTGAGACTTAGAGTTGGGGTTTGAACAGGCATTTGAAAGGTTAAGACGACAGTTTTCAGCTTCTTCAGTGACAAGGATTACATCGCACCAGAAACATGCTTCTAATCCAGAATGTAGTTCACATGATGCCATATGACTTTTAGCTTTGTTTTATTAATGTTCGCTCTGCCCTGCTCTTACCTGGATTTTAACTTTGTTGTAACCCTTCGATGCCAGCTCCAGTGCACTGTATGGTCATTTACGTGCTGCCAGGCTCAGTGTATCGCATTGTCATGAATGCACTTAGTGCTACTATAAATTTAAAACCCCTGTGTCTCTGGCAGCAATTGGAATTAAAAATCCAGTATTATTGTTGTTTTAAACTGTACCTGTAGTGCTTAGATTACTATAGTACCACTTAATACATACTAGTGCTCTATAATTGGTTAATTGGCAGAAAGAGATGACAGACATTTAGCTTGTGTTTTAAATAGACCATTTTATTGTCAGCTAATGATAACAATGCAGTGTAAAATTTTAGATCTCAATCTTGCACACACACACACACACACACACACACACACACACACACACACACACACACAGAACGTGTAAAATATTACTTCATGTATACTTGTGGGCCATACCTGAAGATGACATAATGTGAACAAGCGGACACATGTCGTCTGCATGGTTCTGCTGTTTGTAATACAAGAATGAAAAGGCTGTGTCAAACCAAACATTTTCTTCCTCAGTTAATATTTTACACAACACAATGCACTCCATTGAAACATAGTACTACCAGTTAGCACACATTCAATATGATCTGTAGTTGATACACTACCACTGTTAACACACTAAACACAGAGCCTTCTCTTTAAAATTCATCTGACCTGATAGTTCTGGGAAGTACGGTTGAAATGAAACTAGAGCTGTATTTTGAACCTGCTTCCAAAATATTTTTGCAAGAAAATGTGAAACCAGAATTGTCTGACTTTCAAGTGCTATTAGTCGCATATTTCAAGATTATGTTTATATTGTTGTTGTTGGTGTTATTATTATTATTATGGTATAAGACAAGATAGAAAAACAGTAATTTCCAAATTGTGTCTATTGTTTCAAAAAATAATAGTGTCTTTGTGCAATAAAGTATTTGTGGGCAGTCATCCATGTCTTTACAAATTTTGGGAACTGTCCCTCCCTCCATCATCAAGGGCGATTGCTCCCAATCCCCAATTGTGGTGTAAGAGAGGGACTTGAAAACATCTGAAATTATTTCAATACTAACAAACCTGTTCACCCTCAAAAGATGTAATTGCTTTCACTCATTGTGAAAGTTTCATATCTTTTTTATTGGTTTCCTGTTATAACTATTTAGTCTTACATGTACACTGTTTTCCTGTCTTTCTTTGTTTTTAGTAACACATGATTGTTAACTTTTTTATTTAAGTTTCTAAATATGCTTCTGGAACGCTTATTTAAAAATAATTGCAAAAAGTACATTATTTTCAGTGGGCCCAGTAAAGTCCTTGACATTCTTTCACTGATGTGGGACCACAGAATCATTCCGATGTATCACACATAATGATGGTGTGAATAAAATACATCACATGCCACATTTTATCATGTAAACTTAAGTGATAAGCATGAAGAAATTTATATATGTTGTCATGTTGTTAAGAAAAAAATTATATATGTAAACTTTAAAACCCCTTATAAAGGGACATTGGATTAGACAGCAGGTTGGTTGATATCGGAGTATATTGGTCAGTTGGTATTGTCATAGTCAAGAGTTGACATGTGTTGTTCATTGGTAAAAGTTCTTTTACAAGCACAAAACGAGGTAGACTGTGGTTGATGCAAAGTTTGCAGCAGTGCTGGTGAACATATGGGCCTTTTGGGATATGATACTTTGTTTGAATGATCATAATTCACTGTCTTGGACTGCTTGACTGTGAAAGTGAAGATACTGCATTTTAAGAAGCACTCACCTGACAACACTATGTGCATCCCAGAAGAAGTGGATCCTTAGGCTGTGGTTGCGGTTTTGTTCTGATGTAATGTTTTACCATGTGGTTTTTTTATTCCACCCCTTACTCCTATCATAAAGCTGTGCAAAAATTCTTGAGAATGACACTGGTATTGCAAAATGTACAGCCCCTACTATCTGTTATTGTGACTCACGAACTGCTGGAAGAAATGTCAGCGAGTGCGAAGAGTAAATATGTGACCCTCATTAGATGATAATAGCATGGTAATCAATTTGTAACCTGGCATAAGGCCTGTCATTGGGCCTGTGTCATGATGTTTCAAGCATTTCGACAGACGAGAAAGGGGTAATAAGTCAGAATTACACGCTGATACCTTCTGGCCACACTAAGGCCCTGGGGTTGACTCAGTCTCTAACAGAAATGAGTACCAGGAAAATTTCCTGGGGGGTAAAGGCAACCAATGCATAGGGCTGACAATCATACCACCTTCATGTGCCGAATGTCTTGAAATCTGGGAGCCTCGACCTCCTGGAACCGTCAGGGCCTGTCCAGGACCATAATGGGATTGTGTTACCTTTACACACTGATTTGATATTCATGGACAGATAACAGAGAAAATTGTTTGTCCATGCTGAAAGTATGTGTTTCACAAGCAAAAGTAAGTCAGTGACAATTTGAGTACAAGGCTACTGTGGCTTTTCTACTTGAGAGTGGGAAAGAAGTGGCTAAGACATGTGGAGCTGTGTCACAGAACTTTGCTGTGCTCAGACCAAACCATTGCTGACAGACCCCATGGGCAGACATGGGATAGACACCTGCTCAAACATTTTGGACGTGGAGTGTACAGTTCCCACCATAGGATTTGGTATAGCATGAACTGGACTTAAATGCTCGTATTAGACAACCTGGAATATGAAGGCATTTATTCTAGTATTAAAATATTGTTATGGTTTCTGCACGTATATAAAGTATTAGCAATTCAATAAAATTGAATACAATTCAAGTACAAGTGAGCATGTGGACATGACAACAGTTGTCAGCATCTGGCTGAAAGGCATATATTTGTTATATTCAAAAAGAAGGCCAATGATTCATAGAAGTATAATTTTAGTAGAACAAATTATACTTCTATTAACCCTTTGATGCCTAATGACGACTATAGTGGTCGTACCGCACCGCTAACCTCTAAACGTTGCATTTTATATATTTGTTCAACACATATAGGTACTGAACATTTTAAACATGGTATATACTCTCCGTTTTTTCCTCTTCAAAATGCAGTTTGTTTCATAAATCTAACATATTTGGTTTCTGTATTATTCACATTTTATATAGAGGGTGTGCTAAAATTAAAAAAATAATTCCGGCTCCAAACAGTTAATCATTGAAAAATGCACAACAGGGATGTCTCACCTAAAAAAAAAATATAGGAAGAAGGAGAATGGCAGTGTTTTTCACTGATGTTGAAATGTTCATTGTATGTACTGTACTGCAGCCTCCCTTGAATGAAATAGTTCCATCACTGCTGGAAAAACCATTACATGCTGTACTCACCACTGAGTGAAATTGAATCCTGGTCCCCTGCTTATGAAGTGAAGAAATAAATTTTGTGGTACCAGTGTTATGGTTGAAGACTGCAAAATCACTAGCCATGTACTGTTTTTGTAAAGATGGGGGAAAGTATACAGATGTGGACACTGTATTGCGTTCTTTTATTTCAGTTTACAGACACTCTTCAGCTTACGGATTTTCAAGTTTTGCAGACTTTGACATGCATTTTTTTTAAAGTAAAAGTTGGAATAATGATATTGTTGAAACATGTGCCAGAATTTTCAGTGTGAGATGAGGGTAGCGGAAGAATGCTGCTGGGCGATGACACAGGCAATGGGGCAGTCATGCTGTGGCTCATGAGGTTCTGGCATGTTGGAGTTGGATTTCAACATGTATAGTTGGCTGTATGTATACTCAGTTTTGACTTGTGCAAAATTTGACTTGAGCCACATCTTCCAGTACATACCTATTGCATATGTTGTGGAGTGTCTGTACACCAGAAGAAAATGTTCCTGGAAGTTCATATCTGGCTTTTTTTTGGGTCTCCCCCCCCAGTTTTGGGGGATTTCTGTTTTATCTAAACAGCTTTTAGCATCTCAAAGAGGACTGTAGTTCATGTAGTTTTATACCATCTTACTAGACCAGTATTTTTCACTGTATCTGGGACACAAAATACACATACACTACATGTCCCCCCCATTAATGTAAAAAACCCTCCCCCCCCCCCCCTATAGTTTCCCAGTATTGGAGCCTCTGTATTTATTTCACCCATCTTCCATGCCATGTGGGTAACCTTCATGTCAGCACATCAGATTCACATTGCAGTAGGACCACAGTTTGAATTCTGTTGGAGCCCTGCAGTCTTGGCAGATTTTACTTTCAGGGGTTTGTGGCTGTCGCAGAGTACTGAAGGTTCAGGTCTTCTGGGATGTTATGCACTCTGAGACTGCTTGACGCTGAAGATGATAACACTGTTGTGATCCTTTTAAGTGTTGGTACATGTTTGCCAGTCAAGATCGCGTAACATTAGAGAAAACTTTTGAACCATGAGACTCTTCTTTCTTTATAGTGGTTATTATAGGCATATGCAAGGCAGAACCTTACGATTGGCAATAACCAGTTCCTTCATCCGACCTAACCTAGGTATCATATGATTGTACCATTTTGTATTCAGGCCTACATAACCTCTGCACATGATGCATTATTATAATATAATGTAAGAAATGGACTTTGAGTCCGTACAATGTTCACTGATTCCGACAGCGTTCACTGTTGCCAGGGATGCACCTGCATCAAAATTTAAAAAATCACATATTTTGTAGACACGATGATATTAAATGTTTTACATGATCCACCTTTCAACCAAAATCATCTGATGTCTAGTACATTAGAATTTTGAAAAAATAAAATGAAAACCCTTATGAGATCTTAGATGAAATCAGACTAAGAAGATTAGAGATTTTGATTTATGTTAGGTGGAACATGTAGTTCTATTTGTATGTATATGAATGCAGTTGCAAACAGTGTTATGTTACAGTTGTACTTACCACATTATTTTTATATCAATTTTTAAACCAACCCTGGGTTAGCCACCTCCCTGCCCTCCAGTGAAAAATATTGGGTGTGCACCTGACTGTAGCGTGAGACTTAAACAGAAGCAAGTGGAACTCCTATAAGAGATTAACTGCATATATATATATATATATATATATATATATGTGTGTGTGTGTGTGTATATATATATATATATATATATATATATCCTATAGAAGAACACTGTGAGTGTTCATATAGATTTCAAATTATAGTCTTCTGGGTTGTGACATTTTGTTATCACACTGCTGGATAACAATACAGACAGACATACTCCTCCATCTTTATGTTTCAACCATACAAGTATGACATGACAATTATCATGGAAATGTTTATGTAGTAAGTACATAGTACTTCAGAAAATGTGTACTATTTTAAAAGATTGTGGCATCAGTGCATTGAGTCTAAACTGTTACATGAATCATTACTGAAAGTCATATTTATGAAATGTGTATTCACTTCGCTCTTTCATTTTTGTTTAAAAAAATATTTGAATGTCTTGAAACTGCAGTCAGAAATTGTTTTAACGCCCCAACATTACGTGATCCAGGTTTGATTTCAGGCTCATAACAACAAGGCAAGATTATTGTAGTGTTTTGAACTTTGTACTAGCATCCACAGATTATTAAATGTAATGTGTGTTGTACAACTTGTGCTTAATATTCAGGGATTACATTAAAATATGCTATAACTGCTTTATAATTTTAAAGTGACAAGCATATTTCCCTCAACCAATGGAATCATGTTTTCTTCTATACCACCGTCATGGAATGCTTGCCTGTAGAAATTCCAGTTGGGCAGGTATGGATGATTAACATAAGTTTAAGTTCATACTGAAGAGAAATTGTCTAAAATTCTGTATACAGTAAGAAATATATTATTTTGGATTAATCTGTAGCTGTTTATACTTGGGACACAACATGCCACAAACATGTGACCTTATTACATAATGACTGTCTTGTAAATACACAGGTTACAGATATCCATGATTAGGGTGCACAAGTTTTCTAAATGTCAGTCAGCCACCTTAAAATTCTTGGTGTCAGAAGGGTAACAAAAAGCCAGTTCCATGCTGAGGAGCCAAAAACACTGGGCACCACTGTACAAAATCTTTCTTAGTAATTGACCAACTTAATACACAAAATTCTTGTTTTATAACAAGTTTACTATATTCCTCTACATGTTTCGAGCACCGTTGTGCTCATCATCAGGAGGTCAAAATTGTATTATACAGCA
>Ga0123357_10007596_pt1 | contig 13424 bp, 8 predicted proteins | sample TergutEmb28metaG_FD_89873 | JGI IMG/M metagenome (GOLD analysis project Ga0123357, IMG submission 89873) | Embiratermes neotenicus P4 segment gut microbial communities from Petit-Saut dam, French Guiana - Emb289 P4 | ecosystem: Host-associated > Arthropoda: Insects > Digestive system > Gut ...
GAGAAGTGTGTGGAGTCCCAAGGGAACTACTTTGAGGGTGATTAGGTGTCCAACGCTCCAAGTAAGCCAGTTTCTTTTTCCCGGCCAAAGGTCGGATACTTTTCTAACAGACCACGTATGTAGTAACTAAAGGCCCCATTGCATGCAAAAATATCAGGAAATGTCATCCCTTTTTTTGGTGTTCATAGTCATGTCTGTTGTCCCTATAATGCAAGTGATTGCCCCCACATATCACATTCATGTTGGTGGATAATCCCATCTTCAATTACCCAAAGTTACCTCTGGTTACAGTACTTAAGTATTATACTGTATTGGGCTCTGAACCCACTACTTTCTGCTCACTAATATCATATCAGTGGCCACAATGTTGTGGCAGCTCATACAGTGTGACAGTGTAGGGAAAGTTATGAGCACCTTCACTGTGCGATAAAGCAGCTCCTAAGTCTTCAGTTCGCAGCATTGACCTTTCCTGCCATACATGCTGTATTACTCTGGCCCAGTCTCTACACATTGACAGGTGTACAAGATAGAGAGACTGATCTAATCACAGTGGCATTTTATGAAACTGTCTTTAACATTAGTCGAACTGATCTTAACTGAGTGAAGTTATTATAATGCTGAATGTGATATGGAAAAAAACAGGTCAGAAAACACAGCTCTTGTAGTAGGAGACTGTGACCTAACTGATGTTGCTATTACAGTATCTTTCAGCAGAGTGAAGAAAATGATGAACAAGCCATTACATTTGGTAGGCTGTAAATAACAAACCAATTATTTCTAAACACAGTGTAGTAAATTACTGCTACACTAACCTGCAAAAATACCAATATTTTTACAGTAGCGCCTAGAATGAATTAATGAGTGTGGGGCACTGGTGGGATGACACTGATGGTAGAAAATCAAATTGGACAAAACCTGTCCCAGGGCCACTTTGTCCACCACATATGTGGTTACCCTCCAGCCTCTGCTAATGTTCTGGTTCTGTTAATGACATGGCTAGTGTTTAAAACTAATGGCTCCTGTACCCTTATTCTAACTTCTGACACAGTTGCCATGTGGCAGGAGTCGAAGTAATGGGAAACTTTACCTCTTAATATCCACGACACGAACTGCAGCCATCTGACTTTCCATGACTGCAATTTAAACCAAATATCTTGTACGGGCTTCCACTGTGGCAAGGTCTGGGATCTTTGTGGTCCTAGGTTTCCAGACAGAAGGTACTGCACTGGTACAACAAGTAGCAGTAAACCCAGCTGAATTGCCTCACGTTGTGTCAATGCCATAATAGCTAATATGCTGAAAATATAATTTTAGTTTCTTGAACTAAGTGAAATGTAAAATCACACAAAGTTTTCATTATAAGAAGCCACATAAGCCTGTCAGATGTTATTCCACAGCATACTAAAAGTATTAATAATCGCAAACAGATATTATTATATCAATTATTCTTACCTTAAATAATATAAGAGGTTCAAAATGTTGTCTCTTTGCTTCCAAGCAAGTCTTAAATTTCATTAACACATTCTGTAATACTCCATAAAGTTCTTCTTGGGAAATGTTTAATATAACTCATCAAACAAATTATTTTAGTTTTCTGCTGCATGCAGAAAACTGACACAAGTTTTATATTTCAACACAACCCACATGTAAAAATCCCATACAAATGTGGGACATGTGGAGGCCAGTGATTGAAAATTTGGCCACCACAGACTTCTCGTAAGGCTAGCATTGACTGACAGGCCATATGAGCTATAACACTGTCATGCATTGCATGACCATGTATCCTCCTGTCACTTGTCTGATCTTGGCAAAATGGTCTAAGTATGAAACTTAAATCCCATTAAGAATTTATGGTTTCATGAAAAAGAGTGGGCCAATTATTCTCTGGAAAGTAACTGTGCACCAGACCCCACTAATATCATGAACAGAATCTTCATTCTAATGATATGGATTATCTGAACTCCAATAACAGTTATTCTTGAGTGTTGACATACCAACTTAAATGCAGCCATGATTCATCACGGAAAAGTAATGCCTCTGGGTTAACAATCCCATTGCGCAGAGATCCCAACAGCCAACTGCAAAAAAACAAATCCTAGTGCCACTATCAGGATTAGTCAGTCCTGGAACAACAGTTACCTTACATGGTTGCAATTTCAAAAGTCTTATTACTGTGTGTGCAGATTCCTCTGACAAACGTGACTGAAGAGCTATGGTGAAAAACAGTTCCTTGGACTTATTTTCGTTAATGCCAAAAAATTTATCTCAATATTCTTCTGTTAATACACTCTGTTTCCTATTTTTTATTGTCCAACACTGATTTGTAATACATATATTTTTTATTTTATTGATGTATTGCTGAACTGCTAGGAACATCAATTCCAATCAATTTTTTGGTGCAATTCATGCCTGCATATTCTGTATCATGAATTCTGAGCATATCTTTTGATGATTAACACATAATACTCAGTTGCAACACATCATATTATCAACATCAATCCATTACCAGGAATATACAAGTGGTTTGGTCTGTCATATCTTGTATGTGATTCACCGGAACAGTACAAAATGTTCACGCGTGTACCAAACTAGTCTTTGCTGGCCCACTTTCAAAACATATCCACAGCATCATATTTTGAAGACCTTGTAAAATATGTCAAGATGCATGAAAAAAAAAAAAGGTGAACACAGAACCAATGTCCTATACTTGAACAGTCTGTTCTACATGTGCATGATAAGAAAGACAAGTGATCAAGCACTATTCCTACATCTTATATACATGGCACTTAACGAAAGAGAAGGGTACAGCTGAATATAAACTGACCGCATGATCTGAATATGTCTAGACTACAGTTCCCAGACCTATGATTTCAAAATATGGAATACACCATTTCTGGGAAGTGAATGATTAACAAAACTAATTTACTTAGTTACTTACTTACTTGCTCCAAAGTGCAGAGTCCTTCTTCAGAAGCTAACCAGTTTTCAGCCAGTCAAGAAATTCCCCGCATTTTATGGAACCCGAAGGTTTATTGCTGCATTCACAAGTGCCCACCACCTGTCCTTATTCTAGGCCACACCGATCCAGTCCATGCCTCCACATCCCACCTCCTGAAGATCCATCTTAATATCCTCCCATCTATGTCTGGGTCTTCCAAGTGGTTCTTTCCCTCTGGTTTCCCCACCAAAACCCTGCATACACCTTTCCTCTCCCCCATACCTGCTACATGCCCTGCTTATCTCATATTTGATCACCTGAACAATATTGGGTGAGGGGTGGAGATAATTAAGATCTTCCTTTTAGCTTTGCTTTAAAACATGCCATCAGGAAGATCCAAGAAAACCCCATTCATTAAGATACTGACAGCAGATAAAATTTGGGGACTTAATGCTATCAATGAAATCTGAATCTTTTGTCTTCCCACTTGCAGTATACAGAGGTAAGAAATAAAATACGCAATACTACAGATTTACCAACAGTTTTATAGTATTGCATAGAACTAATCTTTATCATTATTGTGAGAAAACATCTGAAAACAGGGTACTGGGGAAAATTTGTACTCCTGTGAGAAATGAAGGAAGTGAAGAATGGGGAAATATGTCTAACAATTGCTTCGTAATTTTCACCACACACATACATACATCTCCATCACTTTATTGGAAGGGCAGTCAAAATGACTTCCAAGATGCGTAAACCAAAGGGTAGTTCAAATGGCAACAGGATGTGTAATAAGATACAACATTCGCAAAACAGCCACACAAGTAGAATTTACACACCTGCGTATATGAAAACGAAATTAGAAAAAATGCAGCGGGAAACCATGGTTTGTCTCTCATTATTGGTGCCAATTGTGGACTCTCGCGCACACGATATTGGGGCTTCGTGTTCCATAATGGGCAGGGAATTTCTTGATTACATAGACTATTAGCTTCTTGGCAAAGTCTTTGCTGTGTAGGGTTAGAATGTGGGAATGGTAACTAAAAAAGCGTTTTGAAACGGACACTGAAGAATCAATGCTACTGATACAAAACTGCACAACTAAGAAAATTTGATCCCAGTGACCGATCTCACAGCCTCGCAACTTACTTCCTTAGATGTGAAAATCCACTTATCGCTTAGTGTTAGTTCCTGTACTTTTACATCTTTTTAAGTCTGCTTAATATCTGGAATAATACTTGGCAGCCAATTTAGATACCGTTGAAATTAATAAAACTCACCGCTTATATGACTTACAATTTGTGTGATTAGATTCGTCTCCGATTATTTCAAATTAACCGTAAACAATGAAGGGACAATACATTAAACGAACACTCAGCCGGCAGGAACATGTCGTTACGCCGCCTACGTATGTAAACAAACACAATACTCCAGCATCACATTGGCAGTAATCTTTGCTTTCCACCACAGATTATTATTTTACACAGCTTACCAACTAAAAAACGATTACTCCTAGCCAAGGATACTTGTACGTGTGCGAGTACTCTTTCCATTGAAAAACCATGGAAAAAATGGTAATAGAGGCAGATATGAAGATTATGAATGTTACGAGATGTGATGTCTTATAGTATGGTAGATAAGTACCAAACTCCATGTCCACAACACGGTGTGAATGACACTATTACCAATCAACAGATCCTTATCTGACTGAATATCGGTCTGTCCAACTTTTGTAAGTCCGTTATTTAACAATGCTGTCAGTTGCTGAGTAGTACATAGCATTGGTTAGGTGACTGGATACGAAGCACTGGTGAAAAGATACTGCAGGCAAGAAAGAAGTACTATGAGACATGGCTCTACCATGGCAAGGCTGTTGACTACCCACCTGACCTATGACATGGTCCTCATACCTACATGTGCAGTTTATACCTCTTCAACTTTCAAACTTCAACCTCTATTTTAAGATACCTAGGACAGATTCTTCAACCGGTGTTAGTAAGGCAGTCTGAGATTTGGGAAGGTGCATGGGATTAAGTACACCAGAGGAGGTAAAAATATCTGAACGTGAAGATAGCAGCCACTGTTTGCAGTGTATCACTGAAATTCCACCTGGTATCAGCCCACTTGCTCATATGCACACCTGTGGTATACATAATTGCATTCAGTTTATTCACAGCGAATGACAGACTGGTCAAGGGAATTTTGATAGTAGAACAGTTCACACAACATCTTTTCCAAACAGCACTGTATTTTATGCATATTCACTAAGGTTCTATGGGTGGCATACCCTAGCTTCATACCCACCCTTGCCCTTACATACCATGGCCCATGTCTTCCAAGTTCTTCTGAAGACCATTACTCACACTGACCAATCACACCCAAAACCGTATTATACCTTAATTATAAAATAATATCTCATTTTGATTCAAAGCAGTTAAAGGTGCATTAATCCTTCTATATATTTTTGGTATTCTTCGTTACATAAGAATGGCCTATTCCAGTCAAAACACATTATATGTATATAATAACATTTAATGTGATGGACAGTCTTTTCGGAATCATCATTTGTTATCACAATGGGACAAATAAAGTTAAGTTTATATCTGATATTCTTGTCCAAGAGGGACTGTACTATGGACATTGTTGTCATATTTGTCATTGTGGTAAACATGGCAGTATCACTGCTATGGCCCAACACTGTTCATTACTATTATAATATTCAGGCCTGGATTTTGTAACTCTGATGCAATTGGACATTTTGCAGTCAAAATGGTTTCCACATGATTAGTCATACAATATTCCAGATATCAGTCAGTTGCTGGTTGTCTTAATACATGAAATGCTTTGCAGGACTGGTGGTAACAGGTGGAAATATCACACGAGAATTGCTTTTGGAAAATTCTGACTGACCTAAATCCTCTGATTTGAGAGGTCTTCAAATGATGATTCTAGAGACCTAATTCAGGTATAAAGTCAGTATTCGACTCACTACCTTTAAAAATTTCTATAAACTTTGGCTTTGCTACTGTTATTAAAACCTTTAAACTGCTGAGACTGTATGCAGGTGGTATCCCATAACACATGCACAAAAGATCATGTGTGACCACACAAGAGCAGTATCTCAATTTAAACAAAGCTTTCAGCATTCAACCATTTCCAATGAACTAACCAAGGTTGATTTTACCAGTCAGCATTAAAGTTTATTACATACAGGAACACAGGAGTGAGATGTGTACAGGTGCTATTCTCAGACACTGATCTGAGAAAACAAGAATCTTAAGAATTGAATGGTGCAGTTATAATGCTTATCAGTTTCAGTAGTTATGCTGTGGTAATGAAATTAAAAAGATGGACCGGTATTACACAGACTGTGAAATGGGTGAATGTGGAGAATTCAATTATGGCCTCCCCCCCCCAATACCTAGCCTTTATCTCGACAGACAGCTTCCCTGAATAATATGAATGGCAGGAGCCGTGGTTTGTAAACCATGCAATTTAACATATCAGAATAACATATGGAAGTTTTACACAGGACACAAACAATCCGTGTAATTAACACAGCCAAGGTGGAAGGGCACTTTCCTGCTTCTGTGGTTCACGCAACAGCTAGCAGAAGAGCAGGAAACTGCATTTGTTCCCATCCAATTTGAAGCTTCTAATTCATTTATTTCCTGGTAGTCAGCAGCTGATTGTTGTATAAAAAGCTGAAATGTTGTGACAAAACAACTCTCAACATGTTACAAAGAAACAAAGAAAAATGAATATATACAAGTAAAAGATGAACTGTTCCGCCTATGTGGGCATGCAGTGGCAAGGACAGCATTATTGTCTGCACATACGGTGTTTCATGAGAATTACTTTCACCAACTCCAACAGACCCACTGCAAGATGAACACTAAAAATCTGAACAAAATTCAAAATCTGCCAGACAGAAAGTTTAAACACATATATTTCAGTGATTACTACTATGAACTGACAAGCCAGTAAGGAGAGTTGGCACCATTATGTACCAAATATGAATGTGTTTATACATAAAGTGCATCTCACCAATGAAACACACCATTTTAACTTTTCCTGTCTGCTCTACTATGTTGGATAATTTCATTAGAAGAACTGTTAACACCAAGCTTACCGCAAACAGAAAATAATTTTGTCTCCTGGTCTAAAACAATGTTCATCACCTTAGACTTGCAGAGAGAAATATGGTACTTTACGCACATTCCACCATACCAAGACTACTAATAAATTAAATTACAATAATCCAAGAGAGAGCTTCAAGGCATTGCAATTTTGGGATTAGAAAATGGAGTTCTGGTCAAACATGGTATATTTTTTTTATATATATATTTTGTTGACTGTGCATCTTGATACACCTATGTAATAAAAACCAACTTGATGCACTATTTATCCTCAGTTCCATCTCAACCCGGCCAACAGACAGTCAACTGAAAAGCACAACACGCACATATTATTGTTTACATACAGGACACCTCCTGATGATGGGCTGCAAATATGCCCGAAACATGTAGAGGTTGAGTGACGAAATAAACTGAGGATAAATAGTGTGCCAAGTTGGTTTTTATTACACGGATGTTATCATATTGAAAGTGCGAAAATGCCAAAAGTCTACATTACAGCATGAAAACTGACATTCATATGAATGGTTCCACAGATCAATCTTTATACCTGAAAGCGTTTTCTCTTGAATTCTGCATGTACTGCAAGTACATATTTATTCATTATTTTCTCAATTATTAACAAATGAAAATAAAATAAAAACATGATTACTTATATATTTCATATTTGTGTGAAGAAAATAAATGGCAATAAATATATGACAATGGAAACAATCAACATATAAATTCCTCTCAACATTTGTTTGCTTCCAAAACAGTGCAGGTGATCCAGACTCTTACATGACAGGTGCCAAAGCAATGTTATGTCAATTGAAGAAGAGGTGCTGGCTTCAATTATTGCACTTCACTTTGGTTCAGATGTGTTTCTTAGATGGTATGTGTACATGTCTCTGTGTTTTCTACAGATTTCTTACTACAAATATACATATTCAATTCAGGAGGTGTTAATGTGCAAACCCAATATCCCCAAGTCAGTGTATATGAAATGGGTTCATACCAAACTAGTTCATGTTGCACACTTATACCTGAAATGATGGTGCACCCACAGTTCAGACTGCTTAGAGAATCATAACCATCAATTTTCAACACAACTGAAGCAAATTTCAACCTGTTATGTACTACTGGTCCAGAAACTTTCTTATCCTTCCTGCTAATATCAGTTATCCTGAAATGAACAAAATATCAATTCATTCTTTCAGATAAAGAAGCTGCTATAAGTAATTTATTCCTTTTTGGGTAATTCCCCAAAAAGGAATAAATTACATTTAGAACACGGCGAAAGCTTAAAAATAAAAAAGCTGCTATAACTCTATCTGCAAGAAGCAGAAAAAGATATATAAATTAAGGTGTACTCCTGTCCATATCCATAGCAATTTCTCTTTCCATAAATGCGAAATGTAAAGATGAAAGAATTACAATATGCACATACAAAACATACATTGTACAGTCAATTAAAAAAAAAAGCGCACAGGAAGTAAACTGACAACTTGTCTCTGCCAATATGCATATTTGTTACTTGAAATTAACGTGTAACAAGATGAAAAATCGTAAATGTGATACCCCAAAACAGTATCCAATAAACAAAAATAACTTTTTAAATTACAAACTGCTTCACATAGATTTGAAATATGGTATAAATACTCTTGGGTTCTAATGTAACTACATAATATTGACATAGTCTTAACAATTTAGAATGACTTAGGAGCCAAAGCAAACGACCTAACATCACTCTGTAAAGTCCACACTGGAATGTCAACAACTGGAGTACAAGAAAACTACAACAGAATCATTTGAACATTCACTATTAACACTGTAACTCACCACGACATTAGTAATACTAAACCTGCACGATGCTATTACCAAGTAATTTCTCTTCACTCCTAGTTCAAGATCTTTCAGTTGGTCATTACATGTTTAAACATGAAGTGCAGAAATAATATGATACAGTGCAAGCAGTTACTTTCTCAATCTACAGCACAGCATTCTCACCAGAGCTAAAATGTGACATTTCAATACAGCATAGATTTTGTAACATTTATACTGTAATAAGAATAATAATAATAACAACAATATTATTATTATTATTATAATATAATATTGTCTCGTTACAATTAACATTTAACATGTTACTTTTTATACATACCACTTTCTCTATCTGTTCAACATATATATAGATCATTTTTATAATACAATGTCTGCATGTGACAAATTGATAAATGTGTCACTCTGACAGTCCTACTATATATTACAAACCATATCCATATATTCTTTAGCACTTCTCATTCCTTGTTTCCTACTACAAACAGAGTTATCAGGCATTGTAGAAGGCACAGGCACCAAATAAATTAGCCTATTCTCTTCCACTCAAAGCAGCTCACCATAACACATTGGAATAATACATGACAAACAGTTACTCAGCAGGCACTAATGAAAATAAATGCAATTTCAAGATCTTCTGATATTCTGGGCAAGACATACTTTTTCACATAACAGATATGAATGAGGGCTAACAGGCACTGCCCTGTCAGTAAAATGAAAATTCTATGGGTATTGCTATCACAAATAATATTTTTACACACCACGTATACATCTAAATTTCAGTCAACAAATTTTCTACAATTTAAAACAAGAAAAACTTTGATTCTGCAGAATGAATTACACAGACTTAAGAACATTATTGATTTGTGTGCATTAAGCACAGACTTAAGAACATTATTGATTTGTGTGCATTAAGTATCAGCATATGTCCGTTGGAACAGCAGTAGCCTTTGCAAATATGACAGATAATTCAAATATTTTTGTTTTTATACGAAGGCTGTTACCATAGCAGGATTACTTGACAATGATATTGCCATGCAAATCCTTGCACATTGTATTATATGGTTACAAAGGGTTATACAGTGCCAAACATATCTAGCAAAGTGCACAGAGACTCACACTCTACCACAAAATAACACAGTATCACCAATGCATCATTACTGCAGTTGAAGGCTGATGGAGAAACGTCAGTTGTACAAAACACACATATTCTATTCACATAAACGTCTTCCCCAACCACACACGTGGATGAACATTCTGCCAACATCTACCAAACATAGCTGACTTCTGAAATGGTTTTGTCATGTTTCAAGAGAAGAGAGCCACAAAATATTTCTTAAGATGACAAAGTATATTTTGCACTACAATGACTTAATCTTTCTAATATAAAGCATTCTTTTCATGAATTTACAAACAGCAAAAACAAAATAAACCCTGTTAAACAACAATAAAAACTAGAGTATTATGGGGATTATGTCAATGTCGACAGGAAAATTTACCTTCATAAATGGGCACTTATGAAACAGCATGAAAATAACGCACTATAAACTTTAAATTCAGGCAAATTAGGGTTACAGCATAATGTGGCTGGATGGACTTACTGAATGATTTATATAGGATGTCTACTGTTTGCAGAAGGAAGCTTCCTAACCTAACCCAACATTTTGACTAAAAAACATGGCAGGTGGTCTTTGTTCAATGATATCCACAGCTTGTCTACTTCTACTTAAGTAGAACAATGCTTTCACACCTATCAAACATTGTCAGTATAGCAGAACATGACTAAGAAACTTCGCCGAATTACTTCCACATCATATATACTGCCAATAGGAAGAAACTTCCTCACCTAAAGAAATATTGTTAACTATACTAGAACATGGTGGAGGGACTTCACAGAATGATTTATACAGTGTATCTACAGTTGTGGAAGGAAGTTTCTTTGCCCAACCAAATAATGTGACTCAAAGACTAAACACAGAAATAAGAACTACCCTGCCAGAACAAGCTTAATTCAGACATTTCCCCATAAACCTGCCAACAACACATTTATAAGTAAGCACTAAAGCCATGAGACAAAAATATTATATGCCACAGCCTTGGACTTGTATCTTTTCAGGGTGGAACACGGTATGTTACAGGAAAAGGTAAACTCTTTAATTAATGTAAACATACTGCTAGTCACTTTACACAATCTGACTACTTTGTAGAATATCTGAATATCATTACATAACTATTGGAGGCATTTTTTCAGTATTTACAGATGATGGCCTCAGTTCCATTTAAAGTCCTGAAATGAGAAAGAGAGAAAAACAAGCATTAATTTTTTTTCAAATTAACATTCAGAAAATTAAACCACACAGTACCCACAAGCACACCAAACCTACATACAATGAACAAGGGTAACTCTCCTTTAACACAGTTAATGTTACCTATGGCAGGATGTTCAGTGTGGTATGAGTCATGTACGATTAACCATGGTTTCTAGGCCACGCAGTATGCTTAGGCTATTTAGAAGGGAACATCAGCTGGACAAGACTATTACAAACAAAAGTCAGATAAATTGTAATCTTACTCTGAAAGGAAATAGTCACTCTGCATATTCGCAAAAACACAGTTAAAGGCAGTTCACAGTTGAAAGAAAGTTGGTTTAATGTGGCTACAAGAAATGGAAATTGTAATGGTGATGAACAATGAATTGATATGAAAGGCGTTCATAAAAGTTCAATATTTTACAGACTGAAGCAACAGTTGACCACACCTTTCTTGATTCAGTTGTGCAGTCATTACTTTTCTTTCTTATATGGTTTGAGAAGCAAGGTCTAGCCACTGCTGACTTAGTGCATGGCAACAGAGAAACGAGTTTGCATTTTGTTGCTGACTTAATGTTGGTTTTAGCTAAGCAGGGCAGATCTTTGAGATCAGAGATCATTCTGATTGTGGTCGTCGGTGGAGATGGTGGTGAAAGCAGATTCCACAGTGAAACAATAATGTGTGGGAAATATGTTGTGCATGACAACTTTGATCCTACTTACTTCAAGTAAGTGTTGTGAATAAACAATCACCAATAAGAGAGCAGGGGTATGATTTGGAAATTTTGGTGTACTAGTCAAGTTTTGGATGGGAAAGACAGAATTAGGCACACAATATTCCATGCCAGCCCTGTTGTTGGCAGTGACTAGACCTCATACGATACAGCAGAATTTACAATGTTCATCTATTTTAGAATACATCGTTTAGTCACTTGATAGAATAAAGCATAGTAGTTACTAGTATTTATGGAGAGAATGTACACACACTGGCCAAGGTGCCTTGCAAAGCCAAGATCAGCACATTCCTTACTCCTTTGGATGTGAAAGACTCCAACCTGTGCACTAAATATTGAACAGAGAAATTACAGAGTGATCATCTCTTCAAAATCCCTAACAGGCCATATACTGCTCGGGGCCCCCTCATCCAAAACCCCAAAGGAGCAAAACGCTACTAAGTAACAGCACAGCCTGGGTGGCAAACACAATATTAAACACGGCCACAATCAGAATGATCTCTGATCTCAAAGATCTGCCCTGCTTAGCGAACATCAACGTCTGGTCAGCAACAAAATGCAAACTCATTTCTCTGTTGCCATGCACTAAGTCAGCAGTGGCTAGACCTTGCTTCTCAAAACCATAAAAGAAAGAAAATAAAGTACATCTGCACTATAATTTGTATGTAAGGCATTTATATTCAAGAACATATTTGAACTGAAATCAGCAGTAGACTAGTTTATTACCTTTGTCTCAACAACCCCATGACTTCCATTTTATACAATGAGCAAAGCAGTGGTAGCTGGAACAGCAATGGCAGCAGAAGTATATATAAAAATGCAAGCGTGAGTGCACATACATGCGCGTGCGCGCACACACACAAACACACACACAAAACGTTCCACAATGAGCTGGCCATAACTTCAGGAGCATGTTCTGAAAGTCATCTGAATCGAAAAAATTACCCATAAACCATGGGGCATTTTGAAACTGCTTTCAAGTTATAAGAGTTGCAACTTTCATCACGTTGCATGCTAGAGGAGAATGCTGTAACCTTATGCAGATATTTTGAGGTTAGAAATCCCAATGTGCTATCATATAACTATTATGTAGTCCATTATTTTTATGTTTTGTCTTGCAGAAGCTTTATCCAGAACACCTTAACATTCAAAAACCTGCAGTAACACACTCAATTTAACTTTTTGAGGGTTAGCTATATTTCCACCTGCCTGTTAATACGATGACAACCAATCTCCTGAGAATTATGAGTACATCAAAATCCTGTATATCAACCCCTCAGTGCCAAATGAAATACAACAACGGGACTGCAGAAAATATGCTGCTGTCTCCTGTGTGCTCATAATATGTCAGTAATGCTGCTAATATTAGGCATCTTTGTGTGACAGATATTGAAGATTTTCATATGCGGGGGGGGGGGGGGGGGGCCACCTATATTTCCATTTTTTTTAAGCGACCTTAGAGATAATAACCCACCCACCACGCCTCAAC